>Ga0100402_1000976_pt1 | contig 33328 bp, 29 predicted proteins | sample CryGeyme20150102_FD_80419 | JGI IMG/M metagenome (GOLD analysis project Ga0100402, IMG submission 80419) | Groundwater microbial communities from Crystal Geyser aquifers in Utah, USA - Crystal Geyser metaG 2015-0102 | ecosystem: Environmental > Aquatic > Deep subsurface > Groundwater | place...
ACACTGGTGGGTCCTCTTGTTGGTACTGGTGTAGGACCTGCAGTAATGGGGGAGGCACTGGGGTGATCACTGGCAACTGTAGGAGAATCAGTGGTTGGGGCAGCAGTGGAAGGAGCAGCTGTGGGCTCTGCTGTTGGACCTGAAGTAGGAACGCTGGTGGGTCCTCTTGTTGGTACTGGTGTAGGACCTGAAGTAATGGGGGAGGCACTGGGGTGATCACTGGCAACTGTAGGAGAATCAGTAGTTGGGGCAGCAGTGGAAGGAGCAGCTGTGGGGCTTAGTGTTTTTTCAAAGGTAGGTCCAGGAGTTGGGCTTTTGTTGGTCGGCTGAAATGTTGGTTGTGGAGTATTTCCTATTGTTGTGGGCTCAAATGTTGGTTTTGAAAGTGCATTAGTGGTTGGTGCAAATATTGGTTTTTGAATTGGATTTTCTGTTTTTGTTTTCAATGTAGGTTCTAGTGTAGGTCCTGTTTTTGTGGGCTCCACTGTGGGTATTGAAAACATGGTTGCTTTTGAGGGGCTGAGGGTAGGTTCCTGCGAATGTGTAGAGGGTTTTGTGGGTTCAGCTGCTGTCGGGTTGGTACTAAAGTCGTTAGTAGTTCCTGTAGGTGTTACAGAACCGATAGCAGAAGGAGCAAATGAAGGCCGACTGGCGATTCCTGCAGTTGGATCAGTAGTTGGTTCAAACGTGAGTGTGATAACCGAATTTGAGCTAGGAGCATCTGTAGGAATTAAGGTGACGGGCAAGTCCCTGTTACTATCTTCAGTTGGCGCTGAGGAAGGCTCAATAGCAATTGGAGCTGCGCTAGGACCCTGACTGACAACGAGGCTGCTGGAAAAGGTTGTGGGCTCTTCTGTCAACGATATTCCTGTTGGTTCCACCACTGAGTTACTCTCGGGACTCGGTGTAGTTGGATTAAATGCTGTAGGGCTTCTAGTTGGCTCGCGCTCTCTAACAATCGGTGACAAAGTTATTGGAATTGATGCCGTTGGACTGTTGTCTTGGGCCTCAGTGGGTGCTAACGTTGGTGACAAAACTTTGTCGTCTTGGTTAGTAACTGCAAGCGATGGAACTTCGGTGGTTGGGACTCCAAGAGTCGGTTCAGACGGTGAATTGTTCGGGGGTGTTGTAGTGGGATTCTGCGTTGTACTGACACCCAGAGATCCTGCTGTCATTGAAGGACTATTTGTCGATCCCACTGTAGGATTTTCAGTTATTGATGTGGAACTTGGCAGCAATGAAATAGTCGTCGTCGCGTTCTCACCAGGATTTTCGTCTTGCGCCGATGCGTTTCCAGAAGAAGGAACAAACAACACGGGGTTTGTCGTAATTGGCGCATCCAAAGGGTCAACGGTGCTGGGACTCGGCGTCTTGAGTGAGGGAGATAGATTTCCTGGAAGCACCACCGGGACAGACGTGGCAGCCGTCGGATCAAGAGTAGGCTTATGCGAAATAAGAGCAAAACCCGTTGGTGCTACTGTAGCAAGAGTAGGATTAGATAAAGGAGTTGAAAGAAAGCTCGGGGCAAGCTCACCTCGAAATTCACCAGAGGGCTGAGACGAGGGTTGATCAATGGTAGGAAACTCAATCAGCTCAACGGATGGCAGTCTATTGTTGGGCAATGCGCTAGGAGTAGCACTCAGGGAAAAAATCGTCGAAGCTTTGGAAGGTACCTGGCTTGACATTACTGATGAGGTAGGGCTCATTGATGGTGTGTATGAATGACTAAACGTCGGAGAGATGGTATCGTCCAGGTAGCCGAAAACCTCATCCATCTGTCCACTTACAACATCGATAGAAGCGATCCACACAATGTCAGTTGTAATATTCAGAATATCACCTATATGTTGATTCATCACCCGTGTAAAATCCGAGAAGAAGTCACCAGTTGCTGCATAGTCATAGATAAGGCCAACTTCATTAGACCCGCTCAACCTCCTCACCGTCTTGTTATTGCCCCCAGAAAATAAGGGCTCGTTATCGGGACAACCAGTGCAGTTGACAGTTGCTGTCCAACTTGTTGTTGTCAAGTTCTCTGCTGTTACATCCCGCCAGTCAACCATTGTAGCGTCTTGCAATATTCGCTCGTACAAACCATCACACTGCCCACTAACGTTGTTGTACGTTTCGACGAAGAGTTCTTCAAGAGCAATGCGTTCCTTTCTTAGAAGAATTGTAGGCACATTTTTGAAGATGAGGTTGATACGGCCGACCTTCCTCTCGGCAAATGCGCCACATATAGGAATGGCATTTTGAGACGATCCTGGAGAGAGAACTAGGCTTGATGTTACTACCACAGCAACTATCGCTCCGAGGCAAAGAGCGAGCCCTATTTGAGCCGCTAAAGAAGCGCGGACTACTAGGGTAGAGGCAGCCTCAGCTGCGTTAGCTGATTCAGATATCCCGGCTGCGATTGAAGTAACTGCATAGTGAGCCGCTTGTACGGACATGGCGTGGGTGGTACTGCGCACAAAGGAATTATGCACTTATGAGAAAACAAACCTTGTGAAGAGGCCAACCTTAATACAGAAAGTAACTTGACTTACGCAGCAACATGTTCCGCATTCCAAAATTTTCCAGAAGTGAAGCCCTTGATGTCAAGAGAGCTGCGAATCGATGATTGAACCAAACTTCTGTCGTCCCAAAAAGTATCTTCGGGTTTTCTTTTAAACAACCATCCCATACGCATAACGCCAGCTGATGCACAGGCAAATAATGTAGTTCGAGTCCCGGGTTCGCTTTCGCCAGACTTGTCCATACTGATGTCTTCTGATACACTGACAGACCCGGCGCCCCCTAGGCTGGATTCGTCGTCGCTGCCAAGATTGCATGGTATATTCTCCTTCTTACTGTCTGCATCTGTGGCAAGGCTGACGAGAAGGGAGAGCAGAACGCGCGCTACATTGTAAGCAATAGACCAATCATGCAACACACCCTATACTAACATTGTACAGGTAAACATCAAATGCAGCACAGCGGCAACCATCCAGATATCATGCTCTTACCTTTCACCTTCATCGGCATCAAAGTAGTGCATGGACGATTCCGAGCCACTCGTAGAACCGCTTTCCGTCACCATCTGAGCATCTTTGAAATCTCCGTCGCCGCTAAGACCGTCGGTGCTAATTCTCTGCCCCCCTGCAATGTGCAAAGCACGTTGGACACGATCTTCATTCGAACTGAGACTGCTGCTGTCACCCCCGTGAGAAGCAGACACATGCACTTCCGCTGCTTCCCATCCCGAAGAAGGTCCTTCGTTATAAAACTCCTCGACGCCGTCGTCTTCGTCTTCGCCAGGAACTTCTTGATCCAAGACGACGATGTAGGGTGAAAACTGAATCGCCCTTTCTGCAGTGCGCTTTTCTTTTTTGCTGCCATTATCCTCGTCTTCGTCGTCGCCTCTCTTGGGTTCCGGAGAAGACATAAAGTGGTCCAAAAAGGCTGCCGCATTTGCGCGTGTATTCGTCATGGTCTGTCTATTCAAAGCGAATGTTTGGCGAGCTTCGTCGGCTGCAAGAATGCGGTCGCGTGCGCAATACTGCCGCAGTTGTTGTTGAGTTTCGTCTTCAACTAGAGCATCCTCATTAATTTCCTCTACAATTTCGTTGGGAGTTGGTTGATCCTCCATGACGACCACAAATGGGGAAAAAGAAATAGAGGAAGTGCGATACGTATTGCTGCTGGTTCTACGAATGTTGGAGCTGTTGTTGCTGTAGTCATGCATGGAATCTGACAATCCGCGTTCGCTCATGTCCAAATCATTGTCACTGATAATTTGTAGACAAGGCAGGTAGGTGGGATTGCATCAATAATGGATTGATAGTCAGGCAAAGGTTAAGAATGTTAAAGCAAGGTTACGTGAGCGAAGGTGCCAATAAAAAGAGGAGGCACATGATGTCCGTGTCCTTCTCCTGGACAAACAAGATGCAGGTCAAAATGGCTCACAATCATCACAAGGTATTAACTATTAACATCATCATCCATTCTTGGAGCACTTACACGTCACGACCAGACCTAGCTCCACGAAATGCACGGACATGATCTAGTGATTGTTGGCTTTGCTCATCGTCGTCATTATGATTGCTGCTACTAATATCCAAGACGGAGTGTCGGCTTTCGTCCATTTCAAAAACTTCCAAATTGTTGTCACGAGAATCGCCTGCTTGTTGAATTCTGCTGCCGCTTCTGTTTCCGCTGAAGAAGAGTCGGTCGTCATTGCCGCTATTGCTATTGCTATCGCTGTCGCTTTCGACGACATCCAAGAGCAATGTCTCGGCCAAACGAGGTTCACCATTGCCTTCTGGGGCGACGGTGTCGGCTTGGTGCAGAGAATCGCTCAAGTGCTGCAACATCATTGCTTCTCGGGACCAACCTCTAGTAGTAGCATTGGTATTGCTACTGTTGTTGTTTCCACTGCGTTGATCTCTGTTGCGGCTGTTCTCACTGCTGCTCGACATGATCGCCAAGGGAAAGGGAAACAGAAAGGGACTCCCAAGCAAGAAAAGGCAAGATGCGATGGATATAAGCCAGGTATTTTTTCCTTCCTTGGACTAAGCTAAAACTTAGAATGCGTCGGTGGTTGTGCAGATAGTTGGTCACTTCGCTGGGTGTAATATGTCAACTTGTACGAGATATGTTGCATGAATTCGGTTTTGTTGAACCAGCTACTCATGGTACAGTACTCTACATCTAAGTTGTGCAGGTAGAAGGTATCATTAGCTACGCCCTTCATTCGGTAATTAACTATGGTACCAGGGTAGTACTGTAGTAAAGTAGCTAGCCTAGTAGTACTACCACTGAGTGGTAGTAGTAAGGTACTACTACTACTCTACTACTAGCTAGTAGCTAGCTAGCTACCAGGTAGTAGTCTAGCTACCATACTAGCTAGCTACTATTAGTAGTACCACTAGTAGTAGCTTCGATTCAGATTTGGCGCGCTCTTGCGGTAAAGTAGCATTCGCACATGTTCACCAAGGAAGTCGCTGTAAGCTGGGTAGGTAATAAGTGGTAATGCGTGACAAATCTATTTAGCGTCCCTTCCAATCGAACAGACGCTCAAGGTCAACTTAATGAATTCTCATTTAATATTTCCGGATAAGACTATGAAACTCCAAGCCTACGACAGATGATCGACAGTACTCGTGATTCACATTTACCATAACCTTCTTACAAGGGCTATGTTACCGGTATTCACAAATTTGAAGAGTTCATTATGACTACTACTAGTACTACTACCAGGTAGCACTACTAGTCTACTGTTCAGGACTCTGTATCGCAGACACATTCGAACGTTCCCTCGTATGAAATGACCATCAACACTACTACTGTAGACTACTACTAATACCAGGGACCAGGTATCTCGTTAATGCTCATCTCTATTTTTTTGTTTTATCCTTGAATAGCTACTCCTACCTCGAAAGGTGCAGTACTCAAGTATCGAAGTAACACTACAGACAGTATTATTATAATATTATTATTGTCTTAATATCAACTAGACTACTAGACTATATGCCTGCGCGTCCCTCCCCTTTCTCCACCAGGCCCTCTTCCACGCCCTGTTCCTCGGCCACGACCATTGCTTCCTCTAGGCTCTCTCCCTCTCCCTCGCTGCCCTGTTCCTCGACCGCTTCCTTTCGTTCGGTACCGAACGTTGGTGTGGGCACGCGGATTCAACAATATTTGAATGTACTCTTCAGGAGAAACCTGCTTACCAAATAGCTGGTTGGGACCTCGAGTAGGATGGTCCAGACTGGTTTTGATTGTCCCCGTGGTATAGTACCAATCGAGTTTCACCAAAGTACTACCACCATCGCCAGTGACATCGTCGTATATTTTCTCAAAAAACTCAACAAGGCTTGCTTCAATGCTGCCTGTAAAGGTCCAACCGTAATCCACGGGGTCAGGGTAGTCCGCAATAGAAACTCTGGCTTGTCGATAGTTGGGACGAACATCATTGTATCGATTGCTCTTGTCAGCAGCTCCTTGACGTGCGCCTGCGTCATCCTGGCCAGTAGCTGATTGATAAATAGCACGAGAGCGCTGATAAGCACCCTCCAACGTTGATTTCAAAAAGTCCAGTCGATCCATGGCCTCTTCAATGGCTCGCAATTCCTTTTCGTTTTCTTCTCGTTGAATTGCATAGTCGCGCTTGGGATTGGGGTTGTTTTTCCAGCGCTCCTTGCCCAACTTTTGTTTGACTTCATCGCGATCGCTCCACTGTGGAGTCAACTTGTCATAGAGATACTGACGACGTCGTTCAGTAGTTTGGCTGTAGTGCTCTCGTTCCTTGCCAAAAAAGTCAATGGCGATCATAACTACTTCTGCATCATCTGCCAGTTGCTGCATTCGTAATGATTGGGATTCTTGTTGGACCACGGAATGGCTTAGCGCTGCATTTTCCTGGTTCACAAAGAGCCGAGCGTATTCCTCGTCGGCAGCATTCAAAGCCATTTGCAAGCAATTCGCAGCCATGGTATATCGCTCAACACCGTCGGTCCAATATGAGGCATCTCTTTCTCTCCGACGAAGATTTGTAATGCGGGCATGCAATTCACTCAAAGTTGTCAAGATGCGGATCAACAAACGTCTCATCGTCATGAGTTTTCCGTTGTCATCCTCCGGCTCTAGGTGGATGTGGCCACTGCTGTCAACGTTGTCCTCTGGGCCTTTTTCTTCTGCTCTTCTCAGCGAATCTTCGCTATCGGAATCGTCGTCGTCTTCTCCAAAAATTGCGAACGGGTTTTTATTAGCAAACACAGTAGTAGAAGTACGAATAGTTTGAGAAGGCACCATAATTTGGGATGGTGTCATTTCTCGCAATCCCTCGCTCTCTTCCAAAACTCCATCACTATCAAATATGCGCCGCGGTGCATGTCCGGGAACTCGATGCCAATGTTGTCTCCTGGCTTCTAGGTAATCACGTGCCGTTTCCAATACCTGGATTTCCTTGAGGAGAGTATCTTCAGACCTAGCATTTGCCGCTTGTTTGCCAGCATTGGAAATCAAGTCCAGCCATGCCTGGGAAAATCGTTCTTGTGCGTTTGTATCCCCTTTCTTGGTCCTGTTTCGCATGATAGTGAGCTTAATGTCTTGCGTGGTTGCAGAATGTAGATCTAATAACACATACCAGGTAACATCTAACTACTACTTCTGTAGTTAGCAAGTTGAAAATAAAAGATTTATTTCGTGCTGCATCTTCCAATTAACACTATCCCTACATTTTCGCAGGCCGGAAACTTTAGATCAAACCATGAAGCAAAACACAAGAACAAACAACACGAAACAACGCAACTCTATGCTACCTGAACTAATAGCATAAGTGTCCTTCCCTCCACCCTGGAATACAAACGTATCAAGATCGAAAATGTGAAATCGAGTCTGTTGTTCTTTGGAAAAAGCAAAGCTTTGGAACAAGTTTGATTCAATCAGCTATTTATAGTATTTCTTTGATCTTTGATATTTAAATTGTTCAGTGGTTGCTGGTAACTTTTTGCTTGATGGGGGGCTCTGCTAAAAGGCGTCTTTACTTCCTGATTCTTTTTGCTCCTCACAGCTGGCTTGTTGATGCCTGCCCGTTAAAATTCACGAGAATAAATCTTTGCAAATTTTTTTGAATGTTCACAGAAATTGAATCAATCTTTGTCGAACTCGACATCAATCACATTTGAGCTGGTGCCACCACTACCAGCACTACTTCCTGGCGATGATGATGATGATGATGATGATGACGACGGCGACGATGATTCATTTGTTGTTGTCGAAGATTGCGAGGCCTCATTTTTGGACGCAGCGGAAGTTGCTGCTGCCTGCGCCCGTTCAAATTCTTCCAATTGTAATTTTTGAACCTTGGTACCCAGTTCTTGCATCAAATCCGGACGCCTACTAAAATCTTCTCCTGCTTCCAATTTAGCAGAATACTCTCTCCACAAGTCAGGATACTTAGTTTTCACATTTTCCTCCAATTCTTTGGCAGCAGCCGGGATAATAAAGGTCATAACAATCACTGACAAGACGACAAAGAAGAGAAACAAACCTCCTACAAAAGTAGCAACACTGGATATTCCCCAGAGTACACTGGCTCCAACGGAAGGATCCACCCCGAGATCGTCTGCCAATGAAAAGGAATGAAGAGACAAAAAGTGATTGTGAACTCGATTTAAATCGATGTTGATTTGGATTTGGGACGGAGCCAATAATAGGGTATTCAGTGTTGATTTGGTGGCCGCAGAACCAGTAATCGTAGCTAAAGCTGCTGGTTGGATGAATCCTTGAGCCACGTTGGCCATCATTGCGAGAACGCTGACACAAACGATGACAGATTTTGATGTGATGGACATGATGTCGTATTGCATGCAAGTGCTAGCCGTTGATGAATTCGAGGATGTTTTAATTTGATGAATTTGTAGAAGAGGTTAAGATTTCAAATACGATTTGGTGATGTCGGCAACTAAAACAAGAAAAACTTCAAACTATTGTGAGCGGTGAGCGTAGTACCTGGTACAATTCATAGATGGGAATCCTAACGAAAGTCGAAGAGGTATCTTTCGTGTCAAGTTCATGTAGCCCCATCTCTAAATAACACGACACCGAAACGTGGTTCTCAGTGGTATTATTACTAACAACAACGAATTCATTTTGTTCGTACTGGTACCTGGTACTGTATTGTTTTCATCAGAACATAAAGGCATAACGAAAACGAAACCCCTCTCTATTTTTAGCTGTCTACCCGCAGAAAGATGGATCACCACAATTCCTAGTACAAGGAGAATTCTTGTTAGTTTGAATGCACGTAGATACCACCATCTTTGAAGCGAGCGAAATGCACCGTGAAACGTCCGTTCCTCTCAGCGAAACGAAACGTGTTTTTTCGTTTCATCCACGATTTCGTTTCTCATTTTTCGTCACGATCATTCGTCATAAAAACACTCATTTATTCAGTCTCTGCAACAAAATTCATTTCCCATACACTCAAAGATATACAACTCAATCCATTATCACTTTATTCAATAATGACATTCATCGCAACAACTTTTATTACGCAGTCTCCGTTGGCCGCTCCTGTTCAGCAGACCAACCACCAAGATCACCATTATTTGCTCGATGACATGACTTGTGGAAAGGTCGGTGATGATTGCCAGTGTGGATGCTACGAAGAAGACCAAATTACCGCACGATACTCTTCCTTCCTATTATTGCCTTTGATTCCCAACGACGGTGACGACAACACCGAGTCGGCCAATAGTACAAACAAGATTGTTCCTACATCGCTCCTCGACTTGTTATCCGAAGATTTGACGTGTGGAGAAACCGGCGATGACTGTACGTGTGGTTGTTGGGAAGAATCCCAAGTTGTCAAACAATACTCTCGTTTTTTGCTGCCGATTCGAAGTGATGAGAAGGAAACTGTCAAAGCCGCTCCATCGCCGTTTATGGTCGAACTCTCCAAGATGGACCAACAAAGCGCGAATGATAGTATCGATTGTTGTTCTTTTACACGCACACAACCTGTTGTTGTCGAGGAGGATCGTTCGCTCGGCAAAAAAGAAAAAGACGAAAGCATGGATGTGTCCGATACAGATATTACGACGACGACGACGACGACTATGTCCATTATGAGCGACGATGAAGAAACTTTCTCGATCGATTCGTCCTTGTTCGGCAACAACAGCTTCGGCATCGACTCATTCATTACATCGAACTAAAGCGTCTTGATAAAGAGCAACCTGTGCTCTCGGTACATAGTTAGCCAAACACTTACTACTTACATACAGTAGATACAAGGTCAATGGGACCACTAAACTAGAGATATCAAATCATAAACAAACAAAATCTTCGTAGATAATCATAATATCGTAGATCGCTGCTTAAATATATCGTCGTAAACGCACCAGTTACCTCGCGCACTCACTTCCTGCACCATGTCCGCCTGACCGATATGTGACAATATGACCGCGGTAGAATGATAACATAATGACAGGGTCTCCCTCCCTCCCTCTCTCTCTCTCTCTTAATAGACGGTCTCAGTCGCTGCCACTCCAACCGTGAGTTCTGTTGACATGATGTTGACGCAGTTGACACGATGTCTCGCTTGGTGAGCCGAGCGCCACAAACCGTGAAAAGATCCTCGTCCGATACTCGGAGCTTTGCCTTTCTTTGAAGAAGAAGAAGAAGAAGAAGAAGAAGAAGAAGAAGAAGAAGAAGAAGCACAAATCATTTCACTAATCATGAACACAAGTGCTATCTACAAATACGCTTTGTGTATATGTGTGTGCTGCTTTTGCTCAACACGACCAACACAGTTCGCAAAAAGCAACCACCGTGTATTACGATAAAGAGTTGCGTGTGCACAGGGTTCCAACCTTGGCAAGGTCTTACCTGTAAGAAACGACCATTGGTTGTGGTAAAAAAAAGACATGTGTAGTGTAGCATAATTACTTTCTACTTTTGTGTTACATTCTACACTACGCAACAGGGTGCAACAGTCGATTCATCGTCTTGACCGAAATGAGTTCCATTGCCGACACAGTATTTGACAACCAAGAATTCAAATTTCTGACAGCGGTATAAGCAGCAGCTCGGGAAAAAGTAAGCAACGCTTTTCTCCCCAATGTTTCTATTTCTTGTTTTCATTGTATTGAGCTGTTTCGCTTTCAGTTGCAACCAAGAGACCTCTTCGCTCGTTTGAACCATTTGGCACACGTTCCGTTGTCGTTTGTTGTCTTTTCCTTGAGATTTCTGTTCGGTGTTGAAGGTTCGGTCGTCTTCAGCAGTGCGCCGCGACGAGATGGTTCATCTTATAGATGATTGTCTTGGAGGTCTCATTGATCCAACAGTGTGGTATTGTATATTGAGGAGGACAGGAGACAGGAGCGTGGGTTAGCATAATTGTGAGCGTAACAAATCGAGTTGATAAGATCTTCCTTCCTGTTCACATACTTATCCTTATCCCTGTAACGACAAGAGGCCTCCCTGGTGTGCCAGACAAACCGACCTGTTCAGCTTCATGCCAAACATTGTATCATCACCAGCACAGTAGACCTGTCACTCAATGATAAATGATAAGCAATAAGCAACCATCTGCGACACCTTGTTTGATTTGAAGAAGGCAGGATAAGAAAAAATGTCCTCGATCGGAGGGAGACTCATACGAGTCACATCCCACTCGTTAAGGTCTGGCGGCCTGAGTGGGAAATCCCACCAACAGAGCTCCCGTTGGTCCTCTGCTTGTAGCTCAAGTGTTGGACATGGACCCTCACCTCCAGTTACAAAGATACAATTTCATTTTGGATCTTTATCCTTGGTTCCCTCAATTTTATTGTGCCCAAGAGATGGAAAGTCAACAAAAATTTATAGATTAAGTTGTTGCAGGTCTCTTGCTATAACAAGACAGTTCACGACGACGACCTCTGCCACTGACCACCAGTCAACGAAAGCTATTCCAAAATTCCCTTGGTACAGCTCTTCTAAACCACTGGCACGTGTGGAATACGAAATGCTGCAAAATGATCGCATCCTGAAAACCATGCGCGGAAAAGCCTTTCGACGTTTGTGGCAGGGTGCTACGGCTTATTTGTTGGGGCTGCCACTTTTCCAGTGTGCCTTTGGACAAAGCCAATGGGCCGAAGAAATTGCCGAGAATACAGCATGGGCATTCACCTCGGGTATGGGGTCCCTATTGTCGAATACATTTCGAGGTATGTTGGTACTGTACTTAAAAAAAAAGACGTTTGTCATTGTCATACTTTCTTTTTTTTGTCGTGTGTGTGTACCGACTCTGACCGTTGTCGTCATTTACTTTGTATTAGTGCCCGTGGATGATATTGTGACCATCAATGATGACACTGGAGATATTGAACTAGTCTTTTCCCATATCATCAACAAATCACCACAAACACAACCCGCATCCTCTGATGGTCAACAGCATGACCAAGAAGATGCCCTTGCATCCGACGAACAAATCCATGATGCCTTTGGGAAGCACTTCGTCAAACTCTATCGAGATTATCGTGACAATATCAATACTGCCTCATGCGCCGCGAACACAAACTCGGAACTCGAACTGACGCTGCAAATGATTCCCATGGACTACAAAGTGCTCAAAATTGGATGCTTACCATTTCTCAGCCGAAATATAATTGAAGAAAAGCCAAACTTTCGAGAAGAATATTTTGCCATGCATAAACTGGTTCGAACCAGAGGATTTCGTGCCTTTCTAGATCACTGGATGGACTTTGCCAACAAAACAACCGACGAACGTGGTGTCTTTATGGAAACAACCGTTTCAGCCGATATTTTAGTCACATGTACAGAGCAATTTCACGTCAAAGAATACGTGCCAAACAAAGACTCGCCCGAAGCGACCATTTCAACCATCCAAGGAGACGACAAGTATCGACAAGTCCAACATTTGGTCCGCATGGAGTTGGATTTTCATGCCGAATTTGATCGCGATGCCAGTCATGAGTTGCGTGAAGACGATCTCAGATGGGTCAAGGGCAATTGGAAGATTGTTGATATCGACGATCGCATGGACCGCATTGGTGAATGGCTCATTCCTATGCCTACCCGTAGCTCTGATAGTCAGCGGTAGTGGCAGTAGCAATATAATTTAAAATCTGCGATGGCCTGTTTCTTCTGACAATCATGGTGGAGTTTCTCGCAAGGGATATAATCGTCCCACTCGGTAGCTACATTTCATCACGCCGAAACTCGGTTGTAAATGTACTACAATCCTTAAGAGTAATAGAGCATAGCTTTCAAAAGCTGAGATTCAGCTTTCATACTACTTGTTATCAACAGTATCATTTAATTTACTAAGGAAACCTCCTAAGCAAATAATAATATACATTGGGAGCCAAGACAAAAGCCACAAGCCAAATCTCGACCAACAATGCCATGAATAGGATTAAGTATTTGAATCGTGACTCCCGGACTTTTCAAATGCTGGGAATCAGGACAGCTTTATTAATGTGTCAAAAAAGTCTTCGGGATACCTTCAGACATTTTTATGTCACAGCAGTATCTCGGCTGCCTGCATGTCATTATTATTTCCTCACTTACTTCTAACTCTAGCTAGCTACTACTAGTAGTAGTTGATGTTGTTGAATCATGTTGCTTTAAAAGAAGCACTCCGGCGTAAGGTTGGATGCAAGGAAAATTGGTGCCAAACATTTCTTTCTTCCGGATAGCCGTCAGGTAAACGTCAGCAGGTCCACCCTTCTCGGATGTCTTAAATGGTATCGTCCCGGTTCTGGAAATGTGTTGTCGATATCATTGTCCTGTCTTTCGGTTGTCCCCTTTCGGCTGCACATGACGCCGGAACAGCCCTCTTTAAAAAGATATGGGTACGAAATGGCTTCTCAGGGAAAATATTTCAGCAAAACGAGAACTGCTTGACGGAGGAGAAGAATACTATCACATTAAGAACGAACCATGTTGCTCAATCCTGCCGCCATTTTGGTGATTTCCGTAATGCTTGGGACAACGACGGCCTTCGTGGCGCCTTGCCCTAGGCTTGGTCACACGTCACATATAGTTGCCACGCAAATGTCGTCCCTCTCGGGCGATCTGTCGTCTTTGCCCGAACCCATTCGCATTGCCATCCGCAAACAAGTGGCAATCTCTCCTGCTTTTATCAAAGTAGCAACGTCGCCTGCTACGATCATTTTGGACCAACCGGGACATAAGTTCCAAGGAGACATGATGGATGAAGAAAAAGCTCGACCACATCCAAGTAGCTCAATCCGCGTGAATGGCGGTTGGAGCACGCCCCTTGTTTCTACGACATGGTTTCTGCTATTGACGCTTGTCACATCCCTTTTGGCTGGTTCTGTTCCCGAGGTTTCTTCCTCCTTAACGACGGCTCTTTCGACAGACCAAAGCTTAAAAAGGGTCATGGAAGTAATGCCCTCTGTCGTTGAAACCCCGCTGCTGTCCACCCTAGACTCCGCGCAGATTGCAAACGACGCAGACGCCCTCAATTGGATTATCGGCTTTAGCTAGTAAATCTACGTCTCGCAGCTTCCTCCGTCTAGTGGTTGTCAAAGTTATTCCGAGCGTTGATTGACGAGAGATCAACGAAGAAGAACTGCATCTCCGCCACGCTCGTTTGCTCTCATACTTAGTCCCACACAACCAACCAACGTTCTTGATGTATTCCTTTATATAGTATTAAAGTTCAAGTAAGAAGGAATTAAGAAGCAAGATCAAATTCGCATTTGAAGTAGTGCTTTGTGCGCGTCCCTCGTCACCAACCTACCATGGCCACCACCACTATTGTACTCTTTGGCACATTAACAGCCGACGACAGGAGCATGTGCGAAATTCCAGTTGGTGTCAGCCTTGTCGTAACTGAAGCGCGTCTACTTTGCCGCCGATGAAAATCAATTGAAACGGTGAATCTAAAGGCTGAGTCCATACGGAGAGCTCCCACCGGAATAGGATGCACAGTAATGGGAACAAAAGGTAGCACTTCTGCCTGAAGACGGGTGAGATATCCTTTCGATTACACTTTTACACTTTGGAAGAAGTAACGTTTCATTTGAGCTATCATGCCTGCTCTTCCTAATCTTTTGCCACGAATCCATTGATGGCTTGCAAAGACATGTAGCGTTTACAATTCTGTTGACTAGCTTCTCCACTGGGTGCACACAGCTCGTTCTTTTCTTTACACCAATTGCTATCGCCGCTAAGTGGCACATGCACACTACAGGCGAAGTGTTGATCCAACAAGGTGACGATTAGCAGCTTGCACAACAGTTGAATCAAGAAGCTTTGCCTCTATGGAGCATGCCAGTCTGAACTAAGAATTCAAACACCGGTTGAAGTACTACTGTCTCCCCCAGAGCTGCGAACAAGATGAAACATCTTACTCGGGAAAGCAACAAAAGAACAGAGCGAGATCTAATTACAAGGAAAAAGGTAGAAGATGCCCCATAAATTTGCTCAATCCGATTCAAAGTGCAAAGAAAGAAAATTCCTTTAGGGCTCCGCCTCCGCCCCCGCCTTTGTGAACCTCCGTTCTATTGTGTACTGCATCGAGCTACTCGAGTACTCGAGTAGCTATCATTACTACCACCAGGGTACTACTAGTACTACTCTAAAGTAGGTCTAGCTAGTTAAAATTCGATATATCCATTATTACAACATACTACACATCATTATTATATGAGCCTCCCAGGTAGTACTAGGTACCAGGTAGCTACTGTACCTGGTACTAGTTACCTTAATTGTTGATGCAAACCCGTGGCCTCAATCGACAATTTTGTACGAGTACGTAGTACCGTAGTACAACATTCTGTAAATACTTTGAGCCCCATTTGCGAAAAATATTTCCGAAGCCGGGTTTTTTGTCCAATTGATTTCAGAGTTGCAGGTTATTAGTAGTAACAATCCTTAGGGTTTTCCAGGACGGCACTTCTAATAAGCGTTGTCAACTGAGTGACCAGCAGAAAAACAGCATGCACGTTTGTTCCTACCAGTACTTCCAACTTCCAACTACAGTACGGAGTCTACTTGAATTGTACCAAAGCACTAAATTTCTAGCCATCCATCCGTGACGAGATCCTCGAACATCAAAACCAGTCCTCTGCCTCCTAATGACGATGGGAAAGGTTTTTCTTTCTTTCACTTCCAAGTTGAAAAGTGATATAATTTTTTCCAAATAGTTACACTAGCAAGCGGTGCAATGTGCCCCGGAAACTGCAGCTACAATGGCAGTGTTGCTCGATTGCCGGAAAGGCAACAGCCGCTCTGCAATAAGAACAGCAACAACGATAAAACAGCAAACTGCTCTTACCGACCGAGATACGGCATGGCATCTCCCAGTCTCGCTTGTTGTCCTCATACCAGCGGGATGACGCTGCCGCCAACCCAACCATTTCCCGTACAGAACATTTTCTTGCCAATGGAGGATGAACATGATCGAAAGATGAGCCCGACAGAAGCAGCAGCCATACGTCATCAGGAGAGGAATGAATGTCAGATCGGAACGACTAACGGAATGTTCAAAACAGTAGTTTGCAACGGAATGTTATCAAGACCGTCTAAACCACGAACAGATAACGACGAGGGGGCATATGATAACAAAGCTGACGTATTGATCCAGAATCGACAAAACTTATCCAATGAAGACGTGTCGGCTGTTCTCGCCGTCTTCGTGGAAGAGAGCAGGTTGGCAGAAGCTCGCGAACGAGAAGAACGAGAGTCGATTAAACTGGCACAGCTCCTGGTGGCATCAGATATAGAAGAGTCTGCTACACACAAACGCACCTCCACTTCTGACGATCTGGCTGCCTTGGTTGTGGCTTTGCGAGCGGAGCTGGAAGAGACGACCCTGCAAAAAAAGTACGAGGAAGAGTCATTTCGTGTCGCTTGTCAACTAACAAAAGAAGAGTTGGAAGCGTCTGGGCATGACCTAGTATCCTGTAACTCTTGCGGTGGCGAAGACGAAAAGATCGATGACTACAGCATTTGTGACATACAATGCCAGGCTTGTCACTTTGATATTGAACGAAGGGAGTCACTACGGGAACTAGAATGTGGGCACCACTTTCACGCCTTTTGTATCAATCGCTACTGGCTTTCAATGAAACAAAACAATTGCCCCTTTTGTCGCTCAAAGGTGAGGCAATTTCGTTACCACTAGCTGGTCAGAGTTTCATGGTCGCTATTCTCTTGCATTTTTCGCAAATTTAGTTTAGAAACGCAAAACGTGGTTATAAATAGTCTACTGCTGCTATTACGACGTACTAGTAGCGATGTACAGTACATGCTAAGATAGGTTACATAGTTGCGCTAGTCATGCATTAACTGACAAGGAATATAAATGGAAACACGCAATTTTCCTTTCGGATTAGTTACCTATACTACTGTTGTTCCTGAAAACTAAATGTTATTGTGCAAACACCTTTTCGAAAGCGATTTCCGACTGTGGTCATTTCCTTTTCTGTCCCAGCGATATTCACTCGCCTCTCAAGACAGCCATTATTTCTTCCAATCTTTGACTTTTGCACTTTTAATGAATGGCAAATCAATCATTTAGCCATCCTTGCCGTAGGTGCACTTTTGTCCGTAGAGAAGTTGGAATCGGATTGAGGATAGATGACTACATTTGTTCTGTGGTATCATTTATGCCTCCTCTTTGTCGTCGTCGCCGCCGCCGCCGCCGCCACCACCACCACCACCACCAAACAAGCTCCGGGCCATGTCAAATTGTGTATTCTTTTTGATTTGATCTCGTCCAACTTGTTTGTGTTTCTGTTCCGCTTCCGTTTGTTCGAATCGGTACGCTTCCAACCCATCCGGTCCCTTGGCTTGGATGTCCTTCAAATTCTTTTTTGTCTCACGAGCCGTTTCTTTTTGTTTTTGATCTCGTTCGGTCTGATTGAATCGATACTGTTCCAATCCATCGGGTCTTTATAGTGTGCATTGTTGTATCGCGCGCGCGCGCGCGCGCGCGTGTGTGTGTGTGTGTGTGTGTGTGTGTGTGTGTGGAATTCAATGTTCAGTGTCGAAACGTGAAAAAAAGTGCGAGATTAGAAAGATGTCAATAATAAGTTCGAATTACGATAATTAAAGCAAGCGTCACATTATATCCTGGAAATAGTTCATCCTTTATCCAATACTGTACAAAATAGAACTTGTAGAGTTTATGACAGCTCAGAGCCCAAAGCTGATGGCACGAGCAAACAGTAAACAGTAAGGACTCCATTTTTAAACACACTCCACACTCTGGAGGCACACATCCGATACAAACAATGTCCTACCCTTTGGCTTTGTAGTTCCATTCTTCTGCCTTGTCTGCCCGAACTTTCTGTTCGACCGTTTTCTTCTTTTTGGTCTGATTCAATCCGAACATTAATTCTGCCATTGTGACTGTGTTTTTTTCTTCTTCTGTTGTCTTGGTATCTATGAAGAAAACTTATCAATTTGAATTGAATTGAATTGAAGGAATTATTCACTCGACTGTAAGCAAGACGGAAAAGAAAAAAGTGCAAGTCGAAGTTAATGATCGTCCCGGCTCCAGTTGATTGAATAAAAATATTGTTAAAATAAATAGCAGAGCAGGCAGTACTGCGCGTGCATCTAAAAGAAGCAAATCAAAAATCCTTGCGTAAATTATTTAATAAATAAATGACCGAAGCAGAGTTTGCAAAATCCTGCATGCCAAAAAAAATTTGTAAGGAGAAGGTGTGCTACCTTCAAATTCGAATCTGAAAAGACGCGCAGCATCTCCTGAACTCAAGTGAACCAATGAAAACTGCGAAAGATTTCTTACGTGCTCTTTTGCCGCCAATAATAATGTACGGGTATGTTGTGTTTCACGTCATTCTCGTGTGATGAGCACTGTTTCTCTTTATTTTTTTGTTTCGGTCGTTTTGCTGGAATTCATCCGAATTAAATAATAAAAAATTAAATCTGTTCGACAACTGGTACCACCACAACCAGAACAACGTAGCTACACTGCGCTTATCAAAATCAAATAAATATTAGATACTAGACTACTATCATTGACGACCAAAGAATGAGCAGAGATTCTTCTATGCCAATCAACGGTGAAACCAAAACTATGAACGGGACTGCCTCCACGGCAGCGGCGGTGGCTGCTGAAAACGTTGCCGCCAATGACGAAACCAAGAAGCAAGCGAATGGTACAACCAATGAGAATGGTAGTGTTGAAAATGGAACAGCACCACCTGCTACTACTGTTGCCGCTGCTGCCGCTGCAGACACTACTATCTCGCCAGATCCATCCGCATTTGCAGCAGAAGGAGTAACCATCAAAAAAACGAATTCTGCACCCCCCTCCGAGATCGGAACCGAAGACGATTTTAAGGAAGAAGATGATGTTGATGCCGAAGAAGAAGAGCTCTTTCAGAGCTTGGAAAAACATCAAACCGAAGAAGAGTTAGAAGTTGAAGGCAAACCCCAAAAGGCGGTTGCTCCTGCTTTGCTCAAGGCGGCCATTGAAGCGGGAGAAGTGGATAAGGACGACATCAAGGAAGCCGCAGCCGCCGCGGCATCGGCATCTCCCTTGAAGAAAGCGGAGGGAGTAAGTAGTAAATATTTTTTGTTGGCTGATTGGGTGTTGGGTGGCTGTATTTGTTTGTATGCATACCTTGCGATTTTCAATGGGATTGGATGGTTGAGGAAAAACAATCTTTTGGTTATTCTTCATGTTATTTTAGTTTTCCCTTTCTGCTGTTCATCGTTCTGACATAACGCCTCATTTTCTGGTTTCCAAAAATCATTCCACTAACCCACTGCAGAAAAGTCAATTGGATTTTCTTCTCAACAAAGCCTCTCAGTATTCTAGTTTTATCTCCCGTGATTTGGATGAACTGCAATCGGCCATGACGGAATCGGCACAACGTCAAGCCGAGAAGAAATCAAAGAAACGCAAATCCAGTTCTGATGGCAAGAAGGGTTCGAAGAAATCCAAAAAGACTAATGGTGCCGAGACCTTGCAAGAAGCACAAGCCAAGGATGCCAAGAATCGAGCAGAATTCAAGAGAATTATTTTTACCCAGCCACCCAATCTGTCCAAGGGATGTTTCCTCAAAGACTATCAGTTGGAGGGAGTTCGTTGGCTGGCAAGTTTGTTCGAGAATGGTGTTTCTGGAATTCTAGCTGATGAGGTGAGTTTATCCTGCAACAACAATTGGTTGCATGTTGCTCGCATAATTATTCATTTATTGTGTCTTTATTTTCTCACCTTCTAAATTTACACACTCACAAATTAGATGGGTCTCGGAAAGACCATTCAGGTGATTGCCTTGATTGCGCATTTATTGACGCAAGGTGTCAGTGGTCCTTTTATTGTGGTCGCACCTCTAGCGACGCTGCCCAATTGGGTACGGGAATTTGAAAAATGGTTGCCCGTGCGGCCCGTTGTACGATATCACGGAACGGGACCCGAGCGCGAAGCCATGATGAAGGGACCCTTGAATCCCAAATTTCGAAAGTCCAATACCTTTCCCTTTATCGTTACATCCTACGAAGTGGCCATTCGGGATCAAACCAAATTGGAGAAACTCTGCAACTTTACCTAGTACGTTTCCTTTTTTCGGTTGTGACGTTGTGCCTGGCGCGGGATCTCAACTACAGTTTACACTAACGCCATCAATATTTTGACCATTGCAGCTTGATTGTTGACGAGGGCCATCGTTTGAAGAACCATCGTTGTACGCTATTGTCAGCTTTGAAGCGAATCAAGGCCGACAATCGTCTCTTGTTATCGGGAACTCCCATTCAGAGTATGTACACATTTTTGCTGATAACTAACGTCGTGTCCGTGTTTGACCATTTTGGGTTTTGCGAATTAATTTGCTAACCGTTATGCTCTGTCGTTGATCTGCTCTCGAATAGACACTCTCGACGAGCTGTGGAGTCTATTAAACTTTGTTAATCCTTCCATTTTCGATGACCTCAAAATCTTTCAATCCTGGTTCGGTTTCAAGGATATTGGACAAAAGACTCGTGGCGGTACAGACGAAGAGTCCATTGTCAGGGAGCAGCAAAAGAATCAAACCGTCTCCAAGTTGCACGAAATCTTGCGTCCCTTTCTGCTTCGCCGTATCAAGGCTGATGTCCTGTCTGAGATGCCACCCAAAAAGGAGGTTATTGTTTACTCGGGTATCTCTAAATTGCAAGCTGGGTACGCTGCATTGATCGAAGAGGGTACACTTCGGGATACATTAATTGGGCAGGGTATTGAGCAAGGGCGTACCTTGAGTCAAACGAACAAAATGATGAACCACCGAAAGAACATCAATCATCCTTTCTTGTTTGGGGAACCCATCGACCCGAATTCGGGTGTTCACCTTGGGACAGCTCATCCTCAACTCTTGGTTCGCGCAAGCGGAAAATTTGCCTTGTTGGATCGAATGCTATCGCGATTGCACAAGGACGGTCATCAGGTTCTCGTCTTTAGTCAGATGACTGCAGTTCTCAACATTTTGGAAGACTACATGATCTTTCGGAACTGGAACTATTGCCGCATTGACGGAAGCACAAAAATTGACGAACGACAAAAGCAAATGGACGTGTTTAACGCAGAAAAGACGAATGGAGTAAATGGCACTCGTAACGAACGCGATGATCGTATCTTTGTCTTCATGTTGAGTACTCGTGCTGGAGGGCTCGGTATTAATCTGGTACGTTTCATAAATACGATCAGAAAGCGTTTGCACAATAAAATGTTGCCTACTTTTATTATCGATAGTGATTGTTGTTGGGTCTGCTTACACATTTTCCTCTCTATCCTAAAAACAGACCGGAGCCGACACTTGCATCATTTTCGACAGTGATTGGAATCCCTTTAGCGACGCTCAAGCTATGGACCGCTGTCATCGCATGGGCCAGACCCGTCCCGTCGCCATCTACCGTCTGTTAACAACCAACTCGGTTGATATTGTAATGATGGAAAAGCAAATGTCTAAAAAGAAGCTGGAGCGCATGACCATTGCTGGAGGTGATTTTCGCAAGGCCGGTCGCCGTTCTCGCGGAGACATGACCTACGATCACTTAACCAACTTGTTGAAGAGTGACGTACAAGATTTGCAGGGAAAGGGAGGCGACGTCGAGGATATTAAGATATCTGACGAAGAATTTGAGATGATTATGGATCGGAAGCGTTTGTTTGACGAGGGAGATCGCGCGATTCCTACTGAAGGAAAGATGTATGATTGCATCGATGCAGAAGGCGGCGATATGCTGGGTGCAATGACCACCAGCGCCTGAAGTCTTTCCAGATATCGTGCCGGGAACGCGAATTGTTTTTTATCATCGCGCAACAAAAGAATGTGGCGGAACCAAACTAAAAAATTAGAATCAAGGAATCTGCTTTTCCTCCTACCTGGTAGCTGGAAGATTGCTGACGGGATATGACATCATCATACTTTCTGTCCAATATGTTTATTCTTGTGACAGTACGTACCACCTCTAGGTAATCCAAAACTAGACAGGATATCATCGTACCTGGTAGTATCTACAGTAGGAGTGGCTATTTCCAAAATGGCTAATGGAGGACTTAATTCGCTAACAGGCAGTAGACCTCTACCATTCTTAGCTGCAACTACTAGCTATTAGTATCAGATTAGGTAGGGAAGTACTAGTCTAGTACCACCATACTACCAGTAGTACACTAAAACGTGTGCGGGGTGGTACGACTAAAAAAGTGAAAACTCTTCGGGATTATTATTTTCAGTAGTCTCCGGTAGTAGTAGTCTAGTACTGAGTACCAGGTACCTGGTAGCATTGACATTTTGGGTTGAAGCTAAATTTGGGCCACGTCAAGATGAGTTCATTCACACGGTCGAACGACAGTGCATACTAGCGAGAAACGTGTACTAAACGTCAGAGTGTACTACCTGGTAGTTAGTGACTCCTACCTCTATTCCTACCGGCAGCTCGAGAGGCGCCCATCGACTCATCAGCTTACTGAAAAAGCGCATGTCAAGTCTATGCTAACATTTTTTCATCAGCTTTATCTGTCCTCAAACATCGTTGAGCCAATCACATAAATATCACCATAAAGGTAAACAACAGCAATTTACTTGCCTGCCAGAATATTTTTACTCTACTTTACGAATTCTATCTTGTCCAATCAAGGACCACATCGGCGAACCAGGCGATCGATTGAACTGCTCGTCCCCTTCCTTCCTCGTTTCTTGCTCCAGCGTGTATTTAGTATTTAATCATCAATCAGCAATATAGAAAAAATCATAAAAAATCATTCTTTGTGGATAACATCAACACGATCTCTTAATTTGCACAAAACAACAGTACTTCACACTAAGCTTATTCGAAAGGAAAAACATCGAAATGGCCGACGTAATGCAAGTCTCTAATGAAAACCAGTGGTTCGACGAGGGTGACGAGGGTAATGCTCCTGATTCTGTCTTGCTGACTCTGGTCCAATCCTATGATTGGGCCGGAACTTTGGCTAGGATTGCCTCTCATCCAGAAGGTGCGTTTTTAAAAACTTATGTATTGGTCTTGTAATTGAAATCAACAAAACTCTTTGATTTTTGAACTCTAACCCTTTTTTTACCTTCATAAACCTCAACGCAACCCACACACACAGAGGCAAGATCTGTTGGCGTCCAAGGCCGCAAACCCTTGCACGTTGCCTGTGATCATGATGCTCCAGCTGTGGTCGTAGCAGCTCTCCTCAAAGTATTTGCGGAGGCTTCGACAATGGTAGGAACGTCCAACATGAACCCCCTTCACATTACTTGCAGCAGTCAGCATGCCTCGCTCCACGTCATTCGTGTCCTTTTGGAAGGTGGTTTAATCCAGCAAACTCAGATGCGCGATGTCGATGGTGACACACCTTTGCATAATGCCTGTCGGTGTGGTGCTCCCATTGAAGTGCTGGAGATCTTGCTCCGGGCATATCCTGATGCCGTAAATCAGCGCGATTACGAAGGGATGACACCTCTAGTGCGATTGTGGGTTCGCTATTTTGTCATTTTGGGTAATGATGTTATTCAAAATTTCAAGGGTCCCAATGATATGACGGGAGAATTGGGAGAAGCTTGGAGCAAGACAGAATTATTGTTGAGATGTGCTTATCACGGCCCGTTGCCTCCGGAAGGGACCGATCTCCCCCCTTTTTCTGTAGTGCACGCTGCGGCAGCGGTGGATTGTCCTCGACCCGTTGTGCGAATTGCTACCATAATTTATCCTCATCAAGTCATGGAACAGGATAAGGAAGGTTGCACCCCTTTAATGGTTGCCGCGAAGTCGCCCATTTACAAGGTACGAGACCTGAGCGATGCAGGATATATGTTGGAGGATCAGATTCATGGAGATGTCACCCCCGATTATGACAACATTTTGGAAGACGAGGATACCTCAGGACAACCCTCGGTGATTGATATTTTATTGGAAGCTTCAACCCAGGCCGCTCGTATACGTGATTCCAGTGGAAGACTGCCCGTGCACTTGGCACTGAAGACCGGCAAGAGATGGAATCAAGGTGTCAAGGAACTCATTAGATGCTATCCGGAAGGTTTGCACGTTCCTGGTCCCAGCACTAAATTGGTTCCGTTTCAGCTGGCGGCCTGGGGAACCAAGACAGATCTGAATACCCTCTTCGAATGCGTACGAGAGCACCCCAGTATGCTTTCTTCGGTCAATTTGGATAAATTGTGTTAATACATTTCTACAAATTACTTACTTGAAAAAAGAGCAAAAACTACTATTGAGTACTCTATTCTATAATTTATAATTTTGGATACTTGTGTTTAGGGATTTCCTGCTGGAGATTTAATTTTAACCTCGAATGGAATACCACCTCTACTCACCAAACTTCCTGTGATACCACAGCAAATTTGGAGATTTTTTTTTCATTTATTGGCAATTGTATAAGCTGTATTGGATATCGCCAGCTGTATCGGCTGCCAGGGTCTTGTCGCCCTCTAGAACTATTCTATTACTAACTACTATTACTAGCTAGTAGCAGTCGCTACCTGGTACTTGCTACAATAGTAGCAGTAGTACCATGGTGGTAGTTAATTTTGTATCGTGAACTGCGGTCAAAACGCAAACTTAATCACTACTCATGACAAAGAACATCCACCCGAGCCTAAAATCTCATAATGCAAATACGAGAACTCTGCTCTTCATCAACATCGTATTTGAGCCCCTTGATTGTTTCAACAAGCTACGAGCAGTAGAGCAGCTACTAGTAGTGGACTAGTAGTCTTGTCGCAGCATTGTCAATATTAACTCACCTACCAGGTAAATACAATCAGCCATCTTGTTGTTTACATTATTGATCCAAAAGTGGCGATATAAAAGGCACATTTTTAATCCGATTTTAGAAACGCAGCCATCTCTCTCCAACAAGAATCAACATCAACAATAACAAGACACTCTTCAAAATAATGGATAATTTAGCTCCCGCTCAACTCAGCGCTAACGAAATTCCGGATGGCTTTACTTCTGCCTCCGCACAACAAGGACCCGCCGGTGGAGGCGGTAATAACAACGCGGCCGCAATGAAACGGCTTCAAATGGACGAGCAGCGAAAGGCTATATTAGAGCAAGCCTTATCGCAAGAAGCCTTGGCAAGGTTGGGTCGCATCAAGTTGGTAAAGCCAGAAAAGGCCAAACAAGTTGAACAGCAGATTGTGTCGCAGGCCATGCAGGGGAAACTTCCGGGAAAAGTCAGTGAATCCAAACTCATTGAATTGCTGGAACGAAGTGAGAAAGATGACGGATCTTCCGAAAAGCGGGTCAACATTCAACGCAAGAAATATGCCTTTGATGACGATTCCGATGACGATAATGATGATGATCTGCTGTAAAACATTTCTCCTGCCTGGAATTCGAAACGGTTTGAGTGAGCTAGATTTGATTGGAATGTTTTACTACTTCATTAGCTCGTTTTTCTGCAACAAAGCCGACACTCTATCATTTCAGGGAAGAATAATAATGGCTATCTTATTTTCCTTACAAGCGCCTGCATGTCTACTTTAGAACACCTTGTAGACGAAGACATTCTCGTTGTAGATTACATTGTTTGATTCGTAAAATGCAAATGAGTCTCTGCCCAAGCTGAGCTTATTTATTATTCATAGCTGCGATTATTTATTATTCATAGCTAGACCAAGCGAGTTACAACAAAAGCATATTCGAGTCGGTCCTTCCAAGAACCCAAGAACTACAGCATGTTGCACCTCGATTGGTCTTGAATATCAATTCAGTTCAATTATTGACAATTGGCTGAAATACACACTGTCCAATGGTCTTTTCTTCATATATTTCTGCCATGGATACCCCCAGAAGATCTGCCTTTACCGTTTCCATTTTACGAATCTTTAATTCGGCTCTCGACAGGGTTGCTTCTCCCGTGGTCTTGTCTCTTTTATGGTCAATTTGAGCGAATAATGCCAACGGTTCAATGGCATCGTCGTCGTCGCCAGGCAAGGGAATTTTTTTGGTTGTAAATTGCAGCAACAAGAAGGGATACAGTGGCTCTGCAAACAACCCCCAAACCCAGAGTCCATCCTTGCGATCATCTGGGTCTTCCGATAGAATCCATCGACTGCTGGAGATTTGAAATTGGGAATCTTCGGCAGGCTCCTCGTCGTCGCCAACTGTCATTTTTACCTGCTTTAAGAAACCTTGGGGTGGTTCGTATCCTTCTTCCTCTATGAACTTTGCGTAAATGTTAAAAATTTCATCTACCTTGCGTCCCTTGGTCGTTGGTAGTTGTCTCATAACTAGCCTCAGCTTCCAAGTTGTAGCATCGGTAAGAGTCGCTACAGCGGCTGTTTTGGACATGAAGAGTGCACTTTGTCGTTGCGGTGGTCGCTTTCCAATAATGGTTGCTGCCGGTGTGTTAGGCACAAATGCTACCACAGCTTGACAGATCCAACATGCCAGAAGTAGAGCTATAGAGGTACATTTCATTTTTGCCATTGTGATACTGTGGCTACTACAATGATTGGATGTTTTTAAATTGTTTCTTCAAGTCGTAGAGGTATGTTTGCAGAATCAATAATCAACAAATCAACACCAGAGAGGTGTGGCAGCAAGCATGTGAAAATCGAAAAGATATTTTTGGATGTCTGCAGTCGTCATTCACGATTCGAGCAATCCCGTGTGTCAATAGCTACTACTCCGAGTACCTGGTACTCTAGCTACAACTCCTACTACTAGTAGCTAGAGACTACTCCGGAGTATAAGCTAGTAGTATTAGGTACTTCCAGCTAGAGTAGTCGGCGCAGTGCTTTCATGCGGTACAATTTTACTCATCTTGGCCATTGGACCCAGGAGCTACGAGCTTCTATTTTATGAATAACATCTGCTTAAAGGCCCCCTCCGTCACCCTATCAAGAAGTTCCACTCAATCCATCTGCCTACCTGCCAGCGCTCCCAACGGGCTGCGTGCAAACGTGTACTTTTCATAGCTCTTCAATCTCCATTGGTGCCGATGGTTGCGCCAAGCCGTCATAATTTCTCCAAGTAATAGATTCTCTCTTGTGCATTATCATTTCCAAGTCACCGCTTGTGTGATTCCTCGCATTGCTAACCGTACGTTTGTGCGATTTCACCATGCATAACTGACTCTTATGGAGCTGTTTCAACGTTTGGCAGAGAGCGAAGAAGTCGATTTCGAAATGCAAACATTTCTTTGTTCTGATTGCAACCGCCTCGGCATACAGATTTCGTGCAGACTTCAAGAACACAGACATTATGAGCCCCTTCTTGCTAGCGAAGGAATGCATTTCCATTTGTAGAACTCGGCTAAACTCTGCAATTGAATGCGCTCTAAATTATGATCTCCCTTTTCGCTCCACATAAAAAGCCCAGCGACAATGAGTATTTACTGAATTCGTCGAGTGAATCTGCAAGGAGAAATCCTCGTTGATGGCAGCGCCTGACCTAAATTCGGCATAGCCAATTTTTGTACCAAGGCATTCGTCTCATAAGTCAATACTACTAGTTTGATCGTTGTTATATGTATTTAATAGAGATAAATTTAATTTTTTCTTGGAAGGATCAAAATCGATTCCGTTCATGGGCGATTTATCTGACAGTCTTTCCGTCGGGAAAGACATGATCGCGTTCAAATGTCATTTTGCGGATGCGAACATAATCACCGTCTCTCAAATACACCTTCTTTTGCAGGCGACCCGATTTGTCAGGTTCTCCAGTACCCGCCAATGTATTAAAGGCCAACGTGGCATGTCGAGGAGACTTAAAGTTAACGTAGGTTTTTCCGGCATGACCCGCACTAAAGTCAATTTCTTCCACTTCCTCTGGTTCGATGGAGGTATGTTCCAAAAACATTTTGGACAAGTGCGATGTTTTGCACACTTTTGGAATGCGGTGCACAAAAAGTTGATGGTGCGTACGGGTTCCCGTCAGACCATTCTTGTTCGATGGAGTACGGACGACTTCTTCCACCTTGCCCTTTTGTTCACGGTAATGATCCAAACACAACAAGGCCGTGCGCGCATCGTTGACCGAGTCGTGCACCGTGGGCATTTCCTTCTTCAAAACAGCTTGGGCCAAATCCTTGAGACTGACCGTGGCGGTCGGAGAATCTTTGGCCTTGAACAGCAGGGCCGAGTCGCCTCCACAATAGTGTTCCACACGCATGGCGGCAAAATCATTATGAATCGCGTGTCCCAAAATGACCGTCTCTTCACTGCAGAGTGCCATCATGAAGGCCTGTGCGTGACGCAAGGTAAATTGGACTGGTTCCAAATCTTCCTGTTTAATCCCATTGACCCAGGTCCGATAATTCGACACAGGCCAGGCTGGTTTGACGAGAGTATCCAACAGAACTTCGTCCGGCTTTTCGGCATTGACAATACTGACACGACAGAGGGCATTATGATTCTTTTGTCCACTGACCGGATCGGTCGTTTCGCACATTTCGCAATCAATAGCAATGGCTTGAGGAAAATCTTTGCACCAATCTCCAAAGGGCTTGGTCTTGACCCAGTGATCACCTGGAATATCTTGTTCCTTGTACTTTGTATAATCGAAAATAGAAGCAAATTCTGGATGAGCTTGTGTTTCCTTGACAAGATCGAGCCATTTGCGACCAGTTTCCGCGTGAACGGGAAGGGCATATTTATTGGCTGGTGGCTTGGGTCCTTCTGCTGCTGCCTTCGGCGTTACCGGTTGTTCCTGCTTGAGCGTTTCCTCTTGAATCTTGGGAGGATCACTGACACCAGGAATACTGAATGCCGCGATGGGAAGATTGAGATTGCGAAAGTCAGGAGTTTTGGTAGTACTTGTAGCTGCAGTAGCTGTTTTGGACTTTTTCTTTTCTCTTTTGAGTTTGGGCTCGACAACTTCTTGCTTGACAGCAACAGGAGCAGGAGCAGCTACCGCAGCCGTTACTACGGTAGTAGCCTTCATTTCAGGAAATGGACTTTCGTCGTTCTTCTTTACCTTGGGAGGATTCGCGAAGGGCGTGTGGTCTTCATTGTTGTTGTTATTGTTGCGCTTGCGCTTTTTCTTTTCCTTCTTGACTTCCGTGGCAGGTTGCGGGACTTTTGTCGTCGTTGTAGTTATCACTTTAGGAGCTGGTGTTGTCACTTTAGGAGCAGTCGTCGGTTGCTCTTCTCCAGCTTTACTTTCACTGCTATCGCTCTCTTCTGAACTCACTACCGAGTTATTGGTATTCAGTTCCGCTTCAGAAGATTCCAACACGACGGCCGAATGCGAAAACTTGCAAGCATCACCGTTGCGACAACCAGCAGGCGACGCAAAAAAGGCACAGGGACGCTTGGCAGGATCTCCTCCTACCGCAGCGAAAAGTTTGTACTTTTTAGTAGCCGATGACATTTTTTGCTATTTTAAATTTGCTCGTTGGTTGCTGGTAGGTAAATAATTAACTAATGGTAATTATGATATTATTATGAAAGTGACAAACAATCTTTGTTCGTTGTTTTTTGCTTTCAAAGAAAATTTTCAATGTTGTACCATAATCGAAATCATGAAAGAGAATGAAAGGCTTTGGTGAACAGGTCATGAGCTTCTCGCGAAAACTTGAATGATAGACCTTTTTTTGGATGTCGCTCTCTTGACGTTTTGACAATGTCATTGCAGGAGGGATGCAAAGGCCTTCAAAGCTTGCTTTTACGGTAGAAACCACCGATATTATTCCTCATCCATGGCCAAGTTGCATTGTCTAAGCCTTACTTCGTTGGCTTAGAAGAGCTAGCTAGCAGAGGCTTTAGCATCGTTGTAAGAAGATAGCTCTCCTAAGCTGTATGTTGTTGCATACTGAGACCTCTTGATACAGCTCTGCCTTGCTAACTCTCAGCGACATTGTTGGATAAATATGCCGCCAGTAGCAGTAATACCACAACCAGTGCGATATGCAGAAAAGAGACGAACATCAACGTGCCAATTCGCTGATCGGATCGCTCAATTCTGCGTGGATCACTACCGTTGCCATGTACCCTCTCGTTTTCGGGAATCGCAAAAGCAAACGTGTTTGGCCGCCATTGTGGCGCTGATCGATCGTCCAAGCAATGGTGACAACGGTTGTTGTATACAGAACTACGAGTCGTCGACTGGTTGTGATAGCAGCAGCAGTAGTAGTAGTCTTTTCATGCTGGGAATGGGAGTGGGAACCAAGTTTTTAACGCATCAAGTGCTGCAAGATGAACTTCGTCGCGATGCCTCCTACGGAACACGAGTCAGAGATTGTCACGCCGAAGTCTTGGCACGAAGAGCCTTTCGACGACAAATATCTTTGTTCATCTTAATGGACTTACAGCAAAATACTTCTGCACGAACAATCCTAGAACGACTGACGACGAACGATCACAATATCAAGTACAAGCTGAAACCTGGAGTGTCCTTGCACATGTATACCAGTTCAGCACCCTGTGGCAATGCAACCATAAAAAAATTCGCTACGATGAAACAAGAAACCTTTCGAGAAGGTTTGGGTTACGACGAATGGCCTCCCGAACCTCATGAACCCATGATAGGACATTCGATTCATTTGGGACAATTTGCTTTGTTGGTCAAGAAGGATCCTGGTTGTAACAGAGATGTAAATACAGATACTTCACCACCACCGCAACAACCAGAGCTTAAGTCTAAGAAATACATTCCAGCTCTGCAGACAACCGATTGGTGTCCACCGGGAACATCCACAGTTTGGTCGCAGCAAGGATCCATCCATACATGCTCAGATAAGCTCTTGCGCTGGAATTGTTTGGGATTACAAGGATCCTTCTTGGCATCTCTCTTGCAAGAGCCACTCTACATTTCAAGTCTCACGGTGGGTCGGAAACTGACCGAATGTATTTGTCGTCGGGCAGTATGCTGTCGAGCTGCATCGAACAAAAAGCAGAGGAGTCCGAAAAAAAGGAGCCGAGACGACGACGATGATGATGATGAAGCCACGAGGCAAGATTGTGCCATAACAACAACAAGTTGCACTTTAGATAGTAGCAGAGGTGGTGGTTTCAAACTGCATCATCCGGCCATTATGGGAACGCAAGTATACATGGATGAAAGAGGAGTCATTGACATGTCATCGCACGAGCATCAGCAATCAAACAGCGGGGGTAGAAAGGTAGAGGGCCAAGATGTTCGCTTTCACAACAGTTTGTCGTGGGTGTGGTGGCCATCCATGCAAAAGGAGCGTGAGGACGATGGATCGCAATCGAGCGCGGCTGAATGCATCGACGGGAGTACGGGGTTGTCTGTGATTGACGGCGATACTGCTACAGGAACGAAAGTATCCAAAGTGAGTACAGCGTCGCTGCTTGACCTGTCAAGGAGAATACACCCGTTCTTGCACACTGTCGACGAAGCTTCGTCTGATTGCGAGCAGGAATCTCCATACAAACTTCCCGATGTCAACAGTTTGACCGATTTGCGGGTTTTCAAGAAGATAACATCACCTGAATATGAGGCGCACAAGGAACAACTACTAACGAAGCACCCTCTTCTTCGGCAATGGAAGCGACGAAAAGAGGCATGTATCAACTACTCGTAGCTTTTAGCTACCCATTATCTTTGTTGGCGCCCAAGTCACAGTCACAATCGAGTATCCATCTGTAGTGTTTCATGTTCGGTCAGCACATTTTCAATTATGTGCATGCTGGATTTGACCACAAAGACAAGAGACTTTCATCGCGCTGCGTGTTGATTTTTATTTTATTAACTTAATTTTAACCGATGAAATTCTATAAATATAAGAAGGATTACAAAGGAGCAGAAGTGTGAGAAAGCAGATCTGTAGGTTGCGAAGCAGAGCAGCCAGTAGTCATCCACTCGAAGCAATCAATCCTTCAGCCTGATTGAAAAAGTTCTCGGTAACTAACGGAACCGTTCTAACATATGTATAATTTAGGACATCATAAGGAGGAACAGATAGCATTAAGCCAGAAGACACCTCATTCTGCGAAACTTACCGTAACGGGTAACACTCACAAACGAGACATATTCTGACAAGGAAGGATGATTGAGATGAAGTCGCATTTCCTTCCCCAAATCACCCACGGATGTTTTGACTTCTTTCTCTCTCCCTCAGTTCTTCCTCGTTGTCTCTCACATTGTAAATTCTTCTTCTTGATCTCGTTTCCTTGTACACTTGCAAACTTCTAAGCCTTGGGATTGGGACAATCCTTGGCAATGTGCCCCTCTTGCCCGCAGTTGTAACACGCCTTGTTACCAGCGGGCTTTTCGCAATCTGCAGAGATATGACCCATTCTTCCGCAGTTGAAACAACGTCTGTACTGAGCCCGAGCCTTGTTGATGACCTTTCGGTCGTCGCCCTCGAGACGGTCATTCTGGCAATCTTTGGCAATGTGCCCTTCCTGGCCGCAATTGTAGCAGGTCTTGGGACCACGGCCTCGAGGCCGGCCACCACCTCCATTCTTGCCTTTTTTCGCTTCCTCCACTGGTTTCTCGGCACCTGCCGCCTCGGCTGTTTTCTTGTCCGCTACTTCGGACATCTTTGCTCCTGAACTACTCGTTAATAAGTGAATGTTAGGTTAAGGACGACGATGATATAATGATAGGAAGAGGTGAGCGGTATGATGGTTTGGAAAGCAACAGAAGAGAAGAAAGAATGAGATTTTTTCCAACGGATCTCGGAAGCAGGTTTAGTACACTGCTACTACTGCTGGGTTCTCTTTTGCAACTTGACTGGCGCGTATCCTTAAAAGTCAAATTTGCAAATTTGAAATGATGAAAGGCGCACCTCTGATTGATGTTTCAGACAAACTTTATCGGCTTTTTAACCTTTGATGTAGAGGACACTAAAGTTCTTCTTAATCTTATGAAAGCTACTACAAAGCAACATAAACACCGTCCTCTTCTTACCTTCTCCTGCACCAACAACAAAATCGGCAACCTTTTCGATGTTTGTGAGCCACTAGTTGAGTAACTTGTCCCCGCTGCTGCCAAACGTTAATTTGAAGCTCGCGTCAAGCACTGTGAAAACTGGCTCGCGTGCGTTTTGTCTTTAGTACCTGGTTCTGGAGGAACCAGCACATTTTACTAGCAGAAAAGCTCCGTAGCAGCTAAACGCGCTTACGCTGTTCTTAATTATGCGTAAATAAATTATTCGTTCTTTTACTGGTACTGCACCACTCGAGATGTAGTACAGTATTATCAATAGTAGTACTGAAGTTGTTTCACAGATTTATTGTTCAATTTTGAAGGAATGAAGAACCCATGGGTAGCCGGGCGTGCCCCCAGAAAAAGGACAAAGGAGGGCATTACTTCAGTTTTTGTTGGGGGGGGGGGGGTGAAAAATAAGAAAAAAACAATCAAAGCAATCGTGTGTCGCAAGGGGAAAAACAAGGGAAAAAACCACAAAAAA
>Ga0100402_1000978_pt1 | contig 33288 bp, 31 predicted proteins | sample CryGeyme20150102_FD_80419 | JGI IMG/M metagenome (GOLD analysis project Ga0100402, IMG submission 80419) | Groundwater microbial communities from Crystal Geyser aquifers in Utah, USA - Crystal Geyser metaG 2015-0102 | ecosystem: Environmental > Aquatic > Deep subsurface > Groundwater | place...
GGCATATTGTTGTCCTGCAGAAACGTAATAAAACTGCTGACCGGAATACGATTGTCTCCGCGCCCCGGCAGCTTGTAAGCATCCAGGTGACCGCGTTCGATCCAGCGAATGACTGTGCGGAAGTTCACGCCGCAGTATTTCGCCACCTCGCCGGTTGTTAAGGCTTGTTTTTCCCTCACAGCATTATCTCAAGTTGGCAACTACACTGTTTCCAGTATAGATAGCCTTTCACCAATGCAAGGAGAAATGAGCAAATTGCGACACCCTTGCCTTACCAGCCATGATAACGCTGTACATAAAGCGCACCCGGAATGCTACATTGGATTTATTGAGAACAACCTCAGAACCACGATAAACCGCCAGGAGGTGAAGGATGCAAAGGAACGTTTTACTGGTCGACGATGAAGCCGGAATTATTCAGGCTATCCGGCGTATGTTGCGGGCCGAACCGTTCCATATTCTCGAAGCCAGTAGCGGTGACGAAGCGCTCGCCATACTGCAGCGCCATGATATTGAACTGATGATCACCGATTATAAGATGCCGGGGATGGACGGCCTTACGCTGTGTCAGAAAGCGCGTGAAGTCTCTCCTGCAACCTACCGTCTGCTGCTATCCGGACAAGTTGACTACAGTGCCCTGCGCCGCGCCTGGCAGAATGGCGACGTCCATCGTTTTGTCGCGAAACCCTGGGATAACCTGTTACTTGGCATGGATATCAAGGAAGGCCTGAAACAACACGATCTGCTTAAAAATCTGCAACAGGTCAGCCAGGCCGTACAGTCCGAACAAGCGATATTATTGACTGACAGTAACTGGATCGTGCGCATGGCCAGCCCTTTGCTGTGTGAAGCCTTGCAATGTGAAGAACAGGATCTTCTGGGCGTAAACCTGTTTGCCAGTGCCCTGTCATCCATGCCGGTGACATTAGAAACCGATGTGACCCGTCAGGTAGAACAGCAACAAACCTGGCTGGGCTATTTCAACCTCACCGGCCCGCAACAGCTGAGCCTGCCCGCCTGGATGGCGATTACCCCACTGGGCAACCAATACCGGTTGTGTTCGTGTAACTTTGTTGCCACGGAACAATCACCACAACGCGATCTTAAAGATGAGATGCAGCGCTATTCCGGTGAGCACCACCTGCAGCGTCTGCAACAGGCCGCCGGAGTTGCCCGCGCAGAGCCGCAATTGATGGTGGTTGCATTGCCCGCTGAAGAGGTCAACCACAAAGATCTGTCTTCGATCTGCTATGAACGTCTGCAGGCAGCAACCGACGATCTTTATGAGATCTATTCGCCACAACCTCATACCTTTCTGATTCTGCTGCCCGCTTCCGTCTCAACAGAACAAATTGAGCGCCTGAGTCAGAATATCCGCCAGGACTTCAATGAGACCGTCAGTTTTCAGGGGCAGCCAACGCGGCTGCAACCGCAAATCAGCATCGAACAAAAACCTGCCTCAATTGCCCATTGGGATGACTGGCTACGCCGGCGTCTGGGTCTGCCTGTCAGCAGCAATAAAGAACAGCCACGCGAAGTTTCCGCCACTCCGGTCGCAGATCAGGAAACCAAAGCCAGTGAATACAGCGCGTTACCGGTATTTGACCAACAGGGCACACTCACGGCCCTGCAGGCGCCCCATGCCAGTGCCTACGATGAAGCCGGATGGCAAGCCTGGTTCAACGCTATCGGTCATACCTGGCGGCAGCATTTTGACCACGAACTGAATATTGTCATGCCCGCTGCAGAGCAACCGATCAGCGCCATCAGAACCTTTGTCAAAGCTCTGACTGACGCCCGTCAGAGTATGCCGGTGCAGTGCCGTATTATTCTCGGTGAAGATTGTATTCTCAGTCAGGATGAAGCGGACCTGAACTGGCGCGATGAATTGCGGGCGCAAGAGTGCCAGCTGTTTATTGCCAACTTCGGCCGCAGCTTCCTCAACCCCCGGCAGATCTTGTCGTTACCGATTCAGGGCGTCAGTCTGGCGCCGGAATTCCTGATTCACATGCGCAACAGCAAATCACTGCCGCAAAGCCGGCGTCTGCTGCAACGTATCCATGATCACGGCCTGATTATCTATGCTCCGGGCATGGACAATACGGAAGCCCTGGCTTCGGCTCACCAGAGCAATGTCGACTGGCTGTCAGGGGCGGTACTGTCACGGGAACTGAACGCCGATCAGCTGCAGTGGTTCTCGCCCACGGCAGAACTGGGCTGAGTTATTCGGCCGGCAGTTAGGGTATGATAGGCTCCTGCTAAAAGGAGCCCGTTGTGAATAAAGATCAAGCCTACCACCAGATTGCCCTCGCCTGCCTTAAAGCCCTGCGTACCCCCGCCGGGGCCAGCGCCGAAGACCCGATCAAAGAGCTGTATTCTGTTATCGATAATGCCTTCGATAGTCAGTTTGCACTGCTGGTTGCGGAACTCGAAGACAGCAAACACCGTCTCAACCTGATTCAGCAGCTGGATCCGCAACGCCATACCCTGGCGGATGCGCAAGCCATCATTCAACACAACGGAACTGCACACTAGGGAGCAGGCATGTTATCGCCACGTTATTGGACCTTCTCACTCATCGTACTGGGCGCAATCGTATTTTCTATGATTAAGTTTTCCGCCGGATCCGAATTGATCGTCAGCCCGGCTGACACCTTCAAATACCGTTACCTGACACTGGATAACGGCATGAAGGTGTTGCTGGTGAATACACCGGATGCCGACAAAGCCGCCGCCGCGGTGAGCGTTGATGCCGGCAGTGGCGATGATCCCAAAGGACGCGAAGGCCTGGCCCACTTCCTGGAGCACATGCTGTTTCTGGGAACCGAGCCTTATCCCGAAGCCGGTGAATATCAGGCTTATATCAGCCGTCACGGCGGCAGCCATAACGCCTTTACCGCACACAGCCAGACCACGTATTTTTTCGATATCGATAACAAAGCTTTCAGCGGCGCACTGGATCGTTTTGCGCCGTTCTTTATTTCACCGACCTTTGATGAAGCCTACGTTGATCGTGAAAAAAATGCCGTGCATGCCGAGTACAGCTCCAAGCTGAAAGATGATTTCCGCCGTATTTACTCGGCCGAAAAGCAAGCGATGAACCCAGACCATCCCTACGCATCATTTGCCACCGGCAACCTCGACACCCTGTCCGACCGTCCTGACAGCAAAACCCGCGATGACTTACTGGCGTTTTACAACAATCACTACTCTGCTGACCGTATGACGCTGGTTCTGGCCAGTAAAGACGATCTTGATCAGCTGGAAAGCTGGGCCAAGAGTCATTTTTCTGCGGTGCCCAAACGTCAGACCGCTGCTCACGTGGCTAATCCGCCATTGTTTATTCCGGGCCAGTTGCCGCTGGATATGAACATTGAACCGGTGAAAGAAATCCGCCGTCTGCAGTTCACCTTCCCGATGCCGGAAACACAGTCGCTGTACAGCTATAAGCCCGTACAGATTCTATCGAACCTGATTGGCCACGAAGGCGAAGGCAGCCTGCTGGCACTGCTGAAAGAAAAAGGCTGGGCCGAAGGCCTGAGCGCCGGACGCTCACTCAGCACTCAGGATGAAACCACCCTGGTGGTACAGATTCAGCTGACCAAACTGGGCCTGCTGTATACCGAGAACATCACCCAGGCGCTGATGCACTACATTGATCTGCTGAAACAACAGCCGCTGCCACAATATCTGCTGACCGAACAGCAGCAACTGAGCGACCTGTCGTTCCAATTCCAGGAACAGAGCCGCATCAGCGATTACGTCGTACGCCTGAGCAGCAATATGCTGGTCTATCCGGCACAGGACATCATCTACGGCGATTACCGCTGGCAGCCAATCAGCCAGCAACAGCTGCAGCCTTATCTGGATGCACTGTCGGCCAACAACATGTTACGCACGCTGATTGCACCCAAAATTGCTACCGAAACCATTGATCCATGGTATGGCACCGCCATCCGCATCCGCCCCGGCGATTACCGTGCGGATGCAGTAAGCACCGAGGGTCTGGATAAACTCACTCTGCCAGCACCCAACCCGTTTATTCCTACCGACTTTACCCTGCACGCCGACGCGCCTCAGGCAACGCCGGAAGCACTGATCGACGAACCTGGCCGTTTGCTGTGGTACTACCCGGAGCATGAGTTTGCCATGCCCAAAGCCCGGGTTCTGATTCAGTTGCAGCAAGCCAGCGTACAAAACTCTGCCCGCCAGCGGGTATTGGCACAGCTGTACAGCCGCACGGTTAACGAAGCCCTGAATACCTACAGCTACCCTGCCTACCTGGCGGGCCTGACGTACAACCTCAGCGCATCCGGCCGTGGTCTGGAGCTGTCTTTGGGCGGTTATCAGCACAAGCTGCCGGAATTGCTGAAGCGCATTCTCAGCGAAATGAACAGCATCAACCTGAGTGAAGAAGACTTCGGCCGCTACCAAGCCTCACTGCAGCGCACTCTGGAAAATCAGCTGAAAAACAAGCCGTTTGAACGCGAACTGGCCGTGCTGAAAAACTGGTTGTACGAACCCAGCTTCGATCAGACCGAGTTACTGGCCGCACTGGCGGAGGTCAGCCGAGACGATGTGCAGCAGTACGCCGCAACCTTCCGCAATGAGCTGGCCGTGCAGATGTATGTCCATGGGCAACTGAGCAAAGCTCAGGCACAGGATCTGGCTGCCATTGTTGATGCCCAGTATCCGGCCAAAGCCACGCAGGTGGCATTGCCGCAATTACTGCGTATACCGGAAGGTCAGTATCAGAAAAACCTGACACTGGATCATCAGGATACGGCCATCGTGCTCTATGTTCAGGGTCAGGAAGGCAGCGATAAGAACCGCGCCCGCTACGCCCTGCTCGGCCAGATTCTGAGTGCACCGTATTACCAGACCATGCGTACCGAGCAGCAGCTGGGCTATATCGTGTTCGCTACACCGTTCCCGCAGCAAACCATTCCCGGTCTGGCGTTTATCGTTCAGTCACCGGAAGCCTCACCACAGGCCATTATTGACAGCAGCCTGAACTTCTTCAGTGGCTTCGAGCAGCAACTGGCCAATATGTCGGAGGAAGAGTTCAACTCTTACCGTCAGGGGCTTAGCTCATTATTGCTCGAAAAACCTAAGAATATGGCCGAAAAAGTGGTTCGTTTCTGGCGCGACATTGAAGTTCGTCGTTATAGTTTCGACACCAGTGAAGCCATTGCTGCGGAGGTGAAAACCCTCTCCCAGGATGATATCCGGGCATTATTCCAGAACGCCATTCTGGAGCGGGACAAGCCTTGGTTATTACTGACCCAGGGCGGCAAAGTGCAGGACTGGCCGGCACTCGATACCCTGAAGCGTGACAGCTTGCCACGCTTCGAACGGCCACAGCCGGAACAGGCTGCGCAGTAAGCATCAGCCTGAGGACTGTAAAGCCCGTCCGTAAAAAGCCCGCTATGATCTGTGATCATGGCGGGCTTTTTTATGTCTGGCGTACTTTACCCTTTACCTGTCAGACGATAATCGCGAGTCTGACGCACTGATTCTTTTTACTGAGTAAACTGCATGATTAAGAATGCCTTTATTACTGGTGCCGCCTCCGGCATTGGCCGGGCAACGGCCGAAACCCTGTATGCCCAGGGCTGGGACCTGGGTCTGGCCGACATTAACGAACAGGCATTAAAAGAAATGACCCTGGGCTGGGATGAGCAGCGTGTGCACTGCTATCGCCTTGATGTTACGCAGCCAGACCAGTGTGCCGCCGTTATCGGTGCTTATGCAGAGCAGCATGACAAACAACTGCGCCTGTTGTTTAACTCCGCCGGAATTCTGCAGATTGATCGCTTCGAAGAGATCAGCGGTCAGCGCCACCAGCAGATTTTTGATATTAACGTCATGGGCGTTATTCACTGCTGCCAGGCCGCATTTCCCTACCTGCGTCACACCAGTGGCGCACAGGTTATTAATATGAGTTCGGCGTCAGCAACTTACGGCATTCCGCGTCTGGCCAGTTATTCCGCGTCCAAGTTCGCCGTCAGCGGCCTGACCGAAGCGCTGGAGCTGGAATGGGAAGAATACGGTATCCGCGTCTGCGATGTGATGCCACCCTTTGTCAGCACACCGATGCTGAACGAGCAGGCGTCCGGCGCGCCGGTACTGGATAAGCTCGGCATCCATCTGAATGCCGACGATGTCGCCCGAACCATTGTGCAACAGATCGGGCAGCCCAAAACACACCGCGCGGTCAGCCTGCAATTTGCGCTGACCTACGCCGCCAGCCAGTTACTGCCACGGGCGGTAACACGAGCCATTTCCGCTACCTGAATAAAGGCTGAGTCACCGGTGCCCGGCATATCCGGGCGCGTCTTATTCCGGCAACCTCTTATTCCGGGCGCGGCAGATTAAACAACTCACCCAGCGCGGCATATTCACTGCCGCCCAGACGCGCCAGCGGGTTCAGCTCCGCAGCCCCGACCTGCAGGCGCGGCTCTTTGCTGAGCACAATATCGTCCGCCAGATACGCCGTGTCGGCCTGTAAAAACAGCACATGCTGCCCACCCGGTCCGACATCCACCTGCTGTTGCAAAGTGCAGGCAAAAGCCACCGGCGCCTGACTGAGGCGCGGCAGTTCCGATCCGGGAAAAGCTTCCAGCGCCAGAGCAGAACGCTCGACCTCACTGTCGCCATAGGCCAGCGTCGCTGAGCTGGCGTTCAGCGCCTGTAATTGTTCAACCGATGCGATGTGCAGCACACAACGACCATCACGGGCCAGATTGGTAAAGGTATCTTTTTCGTCGCCGCCGGGCTTTTTACCCACAGAAACCACAAAGGTGGGCGGGTTGGCACAGACCGGCGCGAAGAACGAAAAAGGTGCCAGATTATAGGATGAGCCATCGTCATTTGCGCTCAGAATCCAGGCAATGGGACGCGGTAAAACCGTCTGGATCAGCAGGTGATAACTCTCTGTCGGATTCAGGTCGGCAAAACGTATTTCCATGATGACTCCGTTATTAATCAGCGTTAGGCAGATGCAATTATTCCCGCCTGCCACAGGAAATGCCAGGCAACGGATCATTGCAGCAGATTCAGCCATTCTTCACTGATAGTTAGCACTGCACAGCCGACACCACTGAGGTAACATAGCGCCCTGCTTCCGGAGGCTGCTATGTTTTCTGTTAATCGCTATTTTCCCCTGCTGGCCATCGCCGTCAGTGCTCTTGCCTGGTATGAGCCCCAGCCACTGCTGGGACTGAAAGACGCCATCGTGCCGCTGCTGACCATCGTTATGTTCTGTATGGGCCTGACCCTGCGCTGGGCCGATTTTCGTCGGGTATGGAATAAACCCCAACCCATTGCCCTCGGAGTTTTGCTGCAATTTACACTGATGCCATTCATTGCCTGGCTGCTGGTACAACTGCTGCAACTGCCGGCCGAGCTGGCCATCGGCCTGATCATTGTTGGCGCCTGCGCTGGCGGTACCGCCTCCAACGTCATGACCTATCTGGCCGGCGGTGATGTGGCGCTGTCAGTCAGCATGACGCTGGTATCGACACTCTGGGGCGTGGTGCTGACACCGTGGCTGGTCGCGTTTTATTCGTCCGCTGAAATTGCGGTAGATATGTTGGGAATGGTCATCAGCATCGCTCAGATAGTGTTGCTGCCCATTGCCGGCGGACTGCTGTGTAACCGTTTTATTCCCCAGGTCGGGCGTAGTATCAACAGCCATCTGCCGGATATTGCCAGTGCGTTTATTCTCGCCATTATTGCCATCATCGTCGCGTTAAATGCCGACGAGATTGCCACCATGGGGGGGCTTGCCGTTGTGGCAGTGATGCTGCATAACCTGATCGGCCTTGGTGCGGCTTATGGCATTGCCCGCTGGAATGGTCATACCGAAGTAGAAGCACGCACCATTGCATTGGAAGTGGGAATGCAAAACTCTGGTTTAGGCGTTGCTCTGGCATTGAAGTTTTATGGCCCGATGGCCGCCCTGCCCGGAGCATTGTTCAGCGTCTGGCACAACATCAGCGGCTCATTGCTCGCAGCGTTCTGGAAATGGCAAACCCATAAAAAAATACGCAATATGCGTCAGAAAAATGCAGTTAAGGAGCATATGTGAAAGTATTTACCGCACTCTGCACCAGCAGCCTGCTGCTGTTCAGTCTTGCCGCACAGGCCTATGAGGTACGCCTCACAGAACAGCAACTGCAGCAGCAATTAGACAGCCAGATGCCTCTGAGCCAAAGCCAGGGCATAGTGACGTTAACACTGAGTAATCCAAAGCTTGATCTGCTGCCCAGCGGTAACCGTCTGAGCCTGCAAACCAACGCGCTGATTGTCACCAGCATTGGTCTGCAAAGCAGCGGTCAGCTGACCGTAGAAGGAAAAATCCGCTACGACAAAGCCAGCTACAGCTTTTTTATTGAAGAGCCGGTTATCCGCCAACTCGACATTGATGGCCTGGCTCCGGGTCTGCAGCCGCAGCTGATATCTATGGCACAAAAAGCACTGACACCAGCCTTAACCGGACAGCCGGTGTACACCCTCAGCGATCAGGACGTTACCCAGGCAATGGCACGTATGATGCTAAAATCGCTGACCATTACAGAAACCGAAGTCGTACTGGTGATGAGTCCGTTCTGATCTGACCCGGTCTATCTGAGTGGACACAAAAAAACCGGCGTCATTGCCGGTTTTTTTATTCTGCCGTGGTTATTTTCTCAGGCTCATACACTTCAGCGTATTGTCTTTCAGTTTGATGTGGTGATACAGCGCGGCACCGATATGCGGCAGCATCAGAACCGGTGCCCGGGCGGTAAAACCGCGCATGCCTTCAAAGAACTCGTGCAGATCATGGCTTTCGCCACAAAAAATCGCTACCAGATTTCGATTTCTGCCAGAACAGGCTGGCGTGCATTGAGTTCAATCTGCACCAGATCGTGTAGTTCACTCAGTTCGGTGTCATTAAGCTGACGTAAATTCAATGATTTAAACACACGTTGCTCGATCAGATGACGCTCATAACAGGATTGGTGTGCAATCCCGATCCCGGCCACGGTGATAGGTCTTCCGGCCAGAGCCGATTGGTGGCAGTACTCGCACTTCATGAACAATACATATCCGGAAAAAATGAAAGCGGATTCTATACCCGCGTACCAAGAAAGGATTAACGAAAATGTTAATCATTGTGACGACTTTTGTAATAGATCTGTAATAGAAGATACATAAGAAAACATCCTGCCTTCCGGTCTTTTTTAATACGTCTGACACTGGTAGAAAAACGGTCGATACCCGTAGTATTTGCGGTTGACAGTGTGTTGCGCACTCACATTAATTGAGCTTCCTATCGATATTACCTTAGGCACGGAATTTTCCAGAGATGACTTAGCTTCAAGCTACAGATTCGAGCGCTCATTATCGCTGTTTTCGTGATCCCGGACGATGCCCTTGCCGTTTTCATGCCGTTTTCATGCCGGTGCAGTCCGTGGCAGCAGGCGCAACATGGGGAAGCTCTGCGGCCACAGCACGACCAATACCTCCGCTCTGGACTTGCCATGCCAATGGCTGTAGTGGAAATACTGTACGCAGCCAATACCTGACATACAGGGCTCATAACTGGCAGCCTCCGGGAGTTGTTCTAGTCTTCTGTCATAGCTATATAGAGGTTAACCCCCATGGTTATTGACAACTTCAGTATTAAAAGCAAACACGGCATGATTCTGGTGCTGGTTGTACTCGGCCTGATCGCCACATCCGTGCTGAGCGTGCAGCAATTCTCCCGCCTCGGCGAGCTGTCTGATGTTCTGTATCAGCAACAAGTGTTAAGTGGCGATATTCTGCTGTTGCGCCGTAACGAAAAAGATTTCATGGCCCGTAAAGATCTTGAGTATGTCAAACAGTTCGATATCACGGCCGAAAAAACTCAGAATGATATCTCGTACCTGACCGATCACATGCAGGGGCTTGGCCTGAAGTCCGAACTTGTGCAGCAATTAAGTACTCAGGTAACGAACTATCGTAAAATCTTCGATTCTCTGGCATCCACTCAACAGGAAATCGGTCTGGATCCCAAAAGTGGGTTGTACGGTGGCCTGCGTAAAGCCGTGCATGATATTGAGGCTTCTGCAAAATCAACCGAAGAATACGAGTTGCTTTACTACATGCTGATGCTGCGCCGCCACGAAAAAGACTTTATGTTACGCAGCGACCCGGCGTACATGGAAAAATTCAAAGCCGGGATTAATGATTTCAGCCTGGCGCTGGAGCGCAGCAGTCTGGCTGGTAGCAGTAAGGTACAGCAGGAACTGAAAGCCTATCAGGATCAGTTCACCGCACTCTTTAAAAAAGAACAGGCCATGGGCCTGAACGAAAAAGAAGGCCTGCGCGGTGATATGCGTACCACCATCCATAAAACAGAAAGCATTTTTGATGAGCTGACGGTTTACATCAGCAACGAAATGGAAACCATGACTCAGCGGGTATACACCACCCTCACGCTGAGTATTCTGCTGACTTTTGCCGTAGTCGCCACCCTGACCTTCCTGGTATCCCGTGCGATTTACCAGCCAGTACAAAATATTACCGGAAAAATTCAGCGTATTGCCCGTGATCTCGATTTAACCCAATTAATTGGCCACCGTTCCGGCGATGAAATTGGCATTTTATCTCATGCCTTTGACGCTTTAATTGCCACATTGCGCGAAACCGTCGAGCAGGTAAAATCCGGTGCAACCGAAGTGGCCTCCGCATCGGAAGAAATGTCAGCCATTACCCGTGAAGTCGGTGATGCCAGCAGCCAGCAACAGGAGGAAGTCGCTCAGGCAGTAACCGCGATGACCGAGATGACTTCCACTATTCAGAATATTGCCGGTAATGCCAATCAGGCCGCCAGTGCCGTGAATGAAGTTCACCGTGAAGTCAGCCGTGGTAAGAATATTTCTGATGAAGCCCGCCACGAAATTGAAACCCTGAACGGCGAAATTCTGGAAGCCACCAAAGCCATCGAAAAACTGCAGAAAGACAGCGAAAGCATCGGCGCCATTCTGGGTGAAATCAGTGCCATTGCCGAACAGACGAATCTGCTGGCATTAAACGCCGCGATTGAAGCTGCACGGGCGGGTGAGCAGGGTCGTGGTTTTGCCGTGGTCGCCGATGAAGTACGGACGCTGGCCAGCCGCACTCAGGAATCCACCGAATCCATCCGCGCCACGATCAATGAATTTAACCGGGGAACAGCCGAAGTGGTGAATACCGTGCTGAAATCCCGTGACCGTGCAGAAACCGGGATTGCGCGCGTCAGCGAAGCCAGTGATGCCCTGCAGGTCATCTACAACAACATCAGCAGCATTAATGACCTGAATACCCAAATTGCGACCGCAGCCGAAGAGCAGAGCTACGCCGCCGAAGAAATTAACCGTAACGTCGTACGCGTGAATGAGCTGGCCAGCACCAGTCATGAACAGGCATCTCAGGCAGCATTAGCCAGTGCTGCACTGGCCGAGCTGGCAGCACGTCTGAATCAAACGGTGGAGAAATTTGTCGTTAACTGATGACTCAACCCTACCCCCCCGAAAGAAACAATAAAAAACCGGCACTGATCAGCCGGTTTTTTATTATCTGATATTCTTCAGATCATTAAGAGAGTCTGTTTAATTACCTCTAAACCAGCGTGTGTACAATCTGATCACGATAACCGGTGGTAATTTCAATAGTCCCTGCCCAGTCTTTATCCAGTTGAGGATCGCCACTGTCCATAATTAATGGCCGGCCATTCAGTGCACTGATTTTTGTTTTGGTTGAAATCAGACGAATATTTTTCTTACCCAGAAGGCGCAGAGCATCCGGACTGAACTGCTGATTACCCCGGCCAAAGATATGCCCCTGCCCGCCCATCACACTGACAATGGCCTGAGCCTGCGGATATTTCGCCAGTAGAATAAGAATCTCATCAGCGGTTAAATCCGTACCGATCTGCTCACGGTTCAGTACCGCATCGACACCCAGCAGAGTATTCTCGAGCCCCAGTTCATCCATCACCGCTTGCGTGGTTTTTCCTGAGCCAACCAGATACAACACATCGTCATCCATATCGGCACAGATAAAGGCAGCAATATCAGCCAGCACCAGCTCTTCCACCTCAACGCCGCCCTGCTTTACAGCCTGCACAAAATGCCCGGTTTGGGGCACGCGCATTTCGCCGTAATGCCGCGCACGTACCTGATTATTGCGAAAAGCGTCTTCATCCAGATCACGTACCTCGGCTTCTTTAATATCTACCAGCCCGCCTTCGAGCAGGCTGCGCACCACTTCACCGGAGGCCGTCGGTGTAATGCCATACACCGCTGAATGAATTTTCACGCCGGCCGGAATACCCAATACAGGGAGGGCATCGCCAACCACGGCACAGATATCACGCGCCGTACCATCGCCCCCGGCAAACAGCAGCAGATCAACGCCTTCATCCAGCATCGCTTGAGCTGCCAGACGGGTATGATCGGCACTGGTATTCACTTGCGGAATATCCGCATCGATTAAACGGTAAGAAAAGCCCAGCCCGGTTAATACATCGGCACCCATTTCACCGGGGCAGGTTAAAAAATAACAGCGCTCTTTTAACGCCGATAAAACATCCAGCGCCTGGCGGGCACGCAATGCGGCTTTACGCTCAGCACCACGGGCCATTGCTTCGGCAACAATATCAGCACCATCGCTGCCTTTAAGGCCAACGGCGCCACCGATACCGGCATAGGGATTAATAATAAGTCCAAGAGTTAACATCACGAGTATTCCGGCCTGATTGCGGGGCGATTATACCCCGCTGTTGCCACACTGCCAGTTCAGAACCAGTCGCTGAGTTTAATGCCGACGCCAATACGCTCCTGATAGCGGTTGTAATCAATCAGGCTTTCACCGTAACCATTAAAATACTGCACAAATCCTTTAATTTTACGATTGAGCGGAAAGGTCCAGCCAACTTCAATGGCGCCACGGTTTTTATCCGGGTTGAGATTATTACGCAGCATCGTACTGATATTATGATTGCCCATCACATAGATATAAGTGAACTCACCGTTACCCATGTAATCGTCAATATCCGGGTTATCATTATCGGCCGGATCAAAAGGATCAGCCTTGCTTTCTTCCGGCAAGCGCCACCAGATGCGGGTGGAATAGATTCCTGTCGACGATACCGATGCAACCTGGGCAATCACCCGGTTCCAGCTACGCGACATTGAGCTGGTCTGACCGTTAGACTGGTGATTAATCGCCAGCGAAAAATAATCGACCCACTTGTTTTGCGGCTGCCAGGAAAATATCAGCTCCGGCTCGTGGTTGGTTTCGCGAAACGGACGGGAAATATCGCTATTATACGCCTGCCAGAATGAACGGTTGGTATAGGCCACATCAACACTGCTGAATTTGCCCAGCAGACCTTCTGACAAACGGTATTTAATACTGAGCTGAAACACCGCCTCAAGATGGTCATTACCAGCTTCGCGTTCCGCATCAGGGTCTCCGGTGTAATGTTGCAAAACCCGATTCTGCTCCCGATCACTGGGACGGCTCTGATACGACAAAGGCAGCACATAATTAGGCCGGTGTGGCAGCATGACGTAAGGACTGTCGGATGCGAGGCGCTCGATCTGAATTTTTTCGACCATTTGTGGCAGGTTGTCGCGCAGGGCTGGCTTAAACTCATCATCCGCAATCATATCAACCGGCTGCTGTTTTGTTTTCAGCGGCCCGGTGGCGGGTAATAATTCATCCAGCACCGTCGGTTCGCTACCGGCTCCGGCATCAGGCTCACTTTCTTCGGCGTTAACCATAAAAGCAGGACACAACATCGAGACCAGAACTGAGACCAGTAGCGATACCTTTAACACCAGGACAGCAGGATTAAGCAGATTCATACGGATTCCATTGCCAGAGATTGCGCGGCCAATATAGCCGCGCCCTGAGCGAAGTGCGAGACCAGCCTCGGCCTATCCGGACATTTTCCCGTAAAACAGAGCAGACACTCTGTCCCCATACTGAAACGATGACTGCGCGAAGGCTTAAACCGTCATGCCGTCCGCTTCCAGATACGGTGTGCGGATGGCCTGATATTCATTTTTGCAGCCCGGACAAATGCGGATGTCTTTACTCAGAATGCGACTGTGCAGATGCAGCAACTGCTGCTTGCTTTCCCAGCAGTACGAGCAATAAGGCTGACCATAAGGGCGGCCATCCAGTGTTTTGTAATAGCCGTCGCCACGGCGGCGCAGGTTGCCTTTATAAACCAGCGCTTCATGCAGACGAATCAATTCGTCATCGCGCGCCTCGCACACTCCCTGCAGCAAAGACAGCTCCATTTTGCTGGATGCAACCGCCGAAGTCAGTTCGGCCAGTAAACGCTTCAACTCTGTTTTATCCAACACATAACCGGCGTCGCGTATCTGCTTACCGACATCCTGAGCAAAGTTCAGGCTACGCAGCACATCTTCTACGGTACCTTGTCCGGGCATTGTCATTCTCCTGTCGCATGATCATTCAAATAACGCCGGAAATCCGACGATTCATTCAATTAATCTGAGACAGTGCAGCTTCGGTGCCAGTTTTAACAGGTGTTGACTGCAACCGGTTATCGCTGCGCCGCCGGGTGCTGGGCCAACAGCACACAGAGCAGCACCAGAGCAATCGCAAAAGCCTGGCTGATATTCATCAGCTCGCCCATCAACAGGACCCCGGCCAGCACCGCCACCACCGGATTAATCAGGCCCATAAAGGCCAGCTTATCGACGGCAATCAGGGTAATGGCACGGAACCACAGGTAATAGCCCAACCCCATGCCAATCGGTCCGAGCCAGACCAGAGCCAGCACGCCCCTGGTGTCCAATGACGGAAACGGTCGTCCCCAGAGCAGCATCAGTGCCAGCAACACAACACCGGCACTGAATAACTGCGCACTGGCCAATACCAGCGGTTTGATACCGCGCCCCAAAAGCGGCATAAGCAACACGCCCAGCGCCATGCAGAAGGCCGCCGCCAGAGCCAGCGCAACTCCTGTCCAGTCAGGTTCAGCCGGAGCCTGCCAGACCAAAAGCCCAACCCCCGCCATCCCGCCCACGGCGGCCAGCAATTGCAAAGGAGCCGGCAGCCTGCCCTGCAACGCCCGCAACAGCAGCAGCTGCAATGGCATACTGGCGGTCAGCGTCGCCGCCATGCCGCCAGGTAAACGCTGTATAGCGCCAAACAGCAGTACGGTAAAAATGCCGATATTCAGCGCACTGAGCACCACAATGTTCAGCCAATGCTGGCGCCAGACCGTCAACGGCACCAGCCACACCATCATCACGCCAGGCACCACAATGCGCAGCGTCGCCAGCCAGAATGGATCAACCCCGGCCAGAAAAGCCTGCGTCACCGCGTACGTTGTTCCCCACAACAGAGGGGCGGCTACTGCCATCAGCCATAACGGCAAGCCAGCCGTTGCACCTGAACTGTTCGTTGTCATCCCACACCACCATTTATCTTCACATTAAGATATCTAAGACAAAGATATATTCTCCACGACCACGGGTCAAATATCTTTACGTTAAGATAATATCCGGGCAGACTTCTGTGTGATTGCAGCAGAGATAGGTAACGTTATGACGCAGGATCATGTGGATTTTATTGTCGGCCAGTGGCAGCAAGAACGCCCCGACCTGGAAATCTGGCCCATGGCACCCATCGGTCGTCTGTATCGTCTGGCTCACCATGTGCGTCTGGAAATCAACGAATTGCATAAGCAACTGGGGCTGGCAAGCAGCGAATTTGACGTGCTGGCCACCCTGCTGCGCAGCGGGCCACCTTACCGACTAACCCCAACGGCGCTGTTTAAAACCGCCATGCTGACATCCGGTGCGATGACCAACCGCCTGAACCGGCTGGAAGAACGTGGGCTGATTGAGCGCCTGCCCGACCCGGAGGATCGACGCAGCCTGCTGGTGCAGCTGAGCGACAGTGGCCGCGGGTTAATTAACAACGCCGTCGAGCACCACCTGCAGCTGGAAGCGCGCCTGCTCAATGCGCTGCAGCCTGAACAACAACAGCAACTGAACGATCTGCTGCACCAGTGGCTGATCAGTTTTGAACAGACAGAGGAATAATCCCCGAATAAAAAAGCCCGCCCGTTCTGCGGCCTGCCGGGCCAAGATTCCGACAGGTTGCAGAACGGGCGGGCTTACCCGCTTGCCGCTATAACGGCGAATTTATTGGCAACAGCGCCTTACTTTTCGACGAAGGCGCGCTCGATCACATAATGCCCCGGCTTACCGCCACGCGCTTCTTCAAAGCCCATGTCATCGAGAATTCTGGTCAGGTCATCCAGCATCGCCGGGCTGCCGCACAGCATAAAACGGTCGGTTTCCGGATTCAGATCGGCCAGGCCGATATCACGGGTCAGCTTGCCACTGGTCAGCGCATCGGTCAGGCGGCCGTTGTTGCGGAACGGCTCGCGGGTCACCGTTGGGTAATAAATCAGTTTTTCGCGTACCACATCGCCAAAATATTCGTTGTTCGGCAGTTCGTGCTCAATACGCTGCTGATACGCCAGCTCGGATACCCAACGCACGCCGTGGGTCAGAATCACTTTGTCGTACTGCTCGTACACATCCAGATCTTTGATGATGCTCATAAAAGGCGCTAACCCCGTGCCGGTGCTCAGCAGATAGAGGTTTTTGCCAGGCAGCAGGTTATCGGTAATCAGTGTGCCTACCGGCTTGGTACCCACCAGAATTTCATCGCCAACCTGCAGCTTTTGCAGGTGAGAGGTCAGCGGGCCGTCCTGCACTTTGATCGAGAAAAACTCCATCTCTTCTTCATAGTTGGCACTGGCAATGCTGTAAGCACGCAGCAGTGGTTTATCTTCCACTTCCAGACCAATCATCGTGAAATGACCATTCTTGAAACGCAGCCCCTGGTTACGGGTGGTGGTAAAGCTGAACAGGGTTTCATTCCAGTGATGCACACTGGTAACAGTTTCGCGGATCAGATTGCTCATAATGGCTGGTTCCTGGCGGCCAATTTAACTTGTCAGGCAGAGTAACCCACGGCAGACTATCGGCAAATCAAGTTATCTGAATAACTTTATTCGGTTTTACCGAATAACAACCCGATGCCGGCGCCGGCATCACCGAGGCCGCCATGCGTTATACCCTGCGTCAGCTGCAAGTCTTCATCGCCATTGCCCACCACCAGAACCTGACCCGCGCCGCCGATGAACTGGCCATGTCGCAAAGCGCGGCCAGCAGCGCGTTAAAAGACTTTGAGCATCAGTTTGCCGTGCAGCTGTTTGACCGTGTCGGCAAGCGCCTGCAACTGAACGAACAGGGCCGGCTGGTGCGCCCACGCGCCGAAGCGCTGCTGGCTCAGGCGCAGGATTTCGAACAGATTCTGCTGCGTCATGCCGAAGCCGGACCATTAAATGTTGGTGCCACGCTGTCCATCGGCAATTATCTGGCAGTGGGTTTAATGGCGAAGTATATGGCTGAACATCCGGATGCCCCGGTGCGGCTGGATGTGGCTAATACCCGTCAGATTGCCGATAAAGTGCTGAACTACGAGCTGGACATCGGCCTGATCGAAGGCGAGCTGAATCATCCGGAACTGGAAATGATTCCCTGGCACAACGACGAACTGGCGGTGTTCTGCCACCCCGACGACGAGCTGGCGCGCAAGCAACAACAGCAGGGCCATATCGACGACAGCGACTTACTCGCCGCCCGCTGGATTCTGCGCGAAAGCGGCTCCGGCACCCGTCAGGCCTTTGACCGCGCCCTGCACGGCCTGCTGCCCGACCTCAACATCACCCTGGAGTTACAACACACCGAAGCCATCAAGCGCGCGGTGGAAGCGCGGCTCGGCATCGGCTGTTTGTCGCAGATTACTCTTACCGATGCTTTCCGCCGTGGCAGTCTGGTGCATTTAACCGCCCCGCAGCGCGACTTCAGCCGCCAGTTGTATATGATTGTGCACCGCCAGAAATACCGCAGCGCCGGTATTCAGGCCTGGATTGAACTGTGCCGTAACCATGCACTGAATCCCTGAAACATCGTTAACCATGCGTAAACCAAACCAATGAAACAACGCCAGATAAACTATCTCAACGGCTACAGCCCCGACCTGCAGCGTCAGGCCGCCGAGCTGCTGGAAGCTGACCGCGTGGGTGCGCTGCTGCTGAAGAAATACCCGCACAGTCACGCTCTCAGCAATGAGCGCGCGCTGTACGACTACACCATTGATTTAAAAAACGATCATCTGCGCAGCTCTCCGCCGCTGAGCAAAGTGATTTATGACGACAAAATTCACGTCATTAATCACGCCCTCGGACTACACACCTTTGTCTCGCGGGTGCAGGGCAACAAACTGAAAGCCAAGCACGAAATCCGCGTATCCACCCTGTTCCGTCAGGTGCCGGAAGCGTTTTTACGCATGATTCTGGTACACGAACTGACGCACCTGCGCGAGAAAGAACACAACAAAGCCTTCTACAAACTGTGCTGTTATATGGAGCCGGATTACCACCAGCTGGAATTCGACCTGCGCTTATACTTAAGCCACCGCGAACGTTTTGGCGACCTCTGGTAGCCCAATAACAACAGCAACCGGCTAAAACTAAAACAGGCAAAAGGACAAACCGATGAACGATCAGCAAGCGATGCAGGCCGCACTGGAAGAAGCACGTAAAGGACTGGCCGAAGGCGGCATCCCCATCGGCTCTGTGCTGGTCAAAGACGGGCAGATTATCGGTCGCGGTCATAACCGCCGGGTACAACAGAACAGCGTGGTATTACACGCCGAGATGGATTGTCTGGAAAACGCCGGACGCTTAACCGCCGCCGACTACCGCGACTGCACGCTCTACTCAACTCTGTCCCCCTGCGATATGTGCAGTGGCGCCGCGTTGCTGTATGGCATCCCGCGGGTGGTGATCGGCGAAAACGTTACCTTTATGGGCGCTGAAGCCCATATGCGCGAACGTGGCGTCAGCCTCACCGTACTCAATGATGCAGAATGCATTGAACTGATGCGCAGCTTTATTGCCGATCAGCCAACGCTGTGGAACGAAGATATCGGCGTCTGAGCGCGCGGCTGCTCAGGCCTGGTACCACATCCAGATCAGCCGCAGCGCCAGCAACGTCAATACCCAGCGGAACAGTGTGCGGAACAGTGCTTCCGGAATTTTGCCCATCAGCTTCAGACCGGCACGGGTACCCAGATAACCGGCCATTACCATCAGCAACAACAACGGCAGCCACTGGCTGAAAGCGAAACCGGCAAAACCAAAGACCACAACTTTTAATAAATGCTGCACACTCATACAGGTCGAAAAATTGGCCGTGTATTGCCAGCGGTCACCACTGCCACGCCCCAGCCAGGCTGACACCAGAGGCCCGGTGGCGCCAACCAGCATGGTCGCCAGTGTTGTCAGCCAGCCGCCCACAAACAGCCCCAGCGGCTGTTCACCCAGCCCAACCGGCGGCACTTTGCCCCAGCTCAGCCAGAGGATAAACAGGCCCACCAGCAGCGGAATAACACCCGGATCAATACGCTCATTCAGCCACCAAAGAGCCATCACAGTTAACACGACGGCCAGTAAAGCACCGGCTAAAAACCAACCGACCTTAGGCCATTGAGTATACCGCCGAACCAGCCAAGCGCGGGAACCGTTAGAACCCAGCTGCACCATGCCGTGCAACGGAATCAGTGCCAGCGGCGGCACAATACCGGCCATTACCGTAATCAGAAATGCTCCGCCGCCCACACCCAGGGCCGCCGTCAGCAATGAGCCAAGAAAACTGCACAGCAATAAGGTCAGCAACGCCGGTACCGATAACCCGGCAAAGAGTACAGCCAGCAGGCTGCCATCCTCTCCTGCCGGCATTCAGCTCAGCCCCGGCGGTGCACGGAAATCCATCCCCGCCTGTTCCAGCAGCCGGGCAAATTCAATGGTGGTACGGTCATCGTAGCGGCGCCCCAGAATCTGAATACCAACCGGCAGACCGGCGGCGGTCTGGCCCACAGGAGCACTGGTCGCAGGCAGCCCCATCAGCGTGGCCGGTGCAATCCACATAAACATATCGGAGTAGTTACGCCGCTCGCCATTTACATCCAGTTTGCGCACCTGAATCGGGACATCCTGTAAATGACGGAAGGCCGCCGTCATTGCCACCGGCGTCAGCACCACATCGTAGTCGTCAAACAGCTTGCTGAACGAGTCGCTCAGGCGATGGCGCTCTTCACTGCGCTTTACCCAGTCGGCATGGCTCTGCCCCATGCCCAGCAAAAATTCATCACCATACGCGCCGCTTTTCAGCCAGCGGCCAAAACGTTTGGCCATGCCGCCCATCAGACGCATCATGCGCCGCTGTCCGGGTTTCATGCCGGAGCCCAGCACCGAGCCCAGCAGGCTCATATAGGTTGGAAAGAAGCGGCTCAGCGATATACCATCCGGTGCTCCCAAAGTCACGCTGGCGCCCAGCTGCTGCAACTTCTGATGCATCCGCTCATACACGGGTTTCAGGTTCTCATCCAGCGGACAGAGCGGATCATCCAGCCACAGCAGCACGCGAAAATCCTGCAGTTGCGTTGCCCGTGGTGGTGGCAGTGTCAGTGACCAGTGCTCCGACATCAGCGGTCCGGAAGCGGCCACCACCTGCAGCGCCAGATCCAGATCTTCGGCACTGCGCGCCAGCGGACCGGGAACGGCCAGATCCGGTTCGCTCAGCATGCCTGGCGGGCCGGGAATATGGCCCCGGCTGGAGACAATGCCATAGGTGGTTTTATGGCCGAACACCCCACAAAAATGCGCCGGTGTCCGAATCGAGCCGCCGATATCCGAGCCCAGTTCCAGTGAGGTAAACCCCGCCGCCAGCGCCGCTGCCGCACCACCGGACGAGCCACCCGGCGTGCGGCTGTTATCCCATGGGTTATTGGTGGTGCCGTATACCATGTTGTAGCTCTGAATGTCGCCGGCGTAGAGCGGCACATTGGTTTTGGCGAAAATAATCGCTCCGGCGTCCACAAGACGCTGAACGGCAAAAGCGTGACTGGCAGGCTGATGCCCGGCCAGTGCCGGGGCGCCAGCAACACAGGGCATGCCCTGTACTTCGAAGGTATCTTTGATGGTCATTGGCAGACCGTGTAACGGTCCCCAGGACTCGCCATTACGGCGCGCGCTGTCGGCCTGATCCGCGCGCCGCAAAGCAGCATCAAACGCGGTAGCCACCACGGCATTGAAGTGCGGATTGTATTGCTCTATCCGCTGGCGGTAATACTCCAGTAATTCCCGGCTGGTCAGCTGTCCCGCCGCCATGGCTGCCAGCAAGCGGGTAGCACTCAGATAAGCCCATTCAGTCGGCATGGTATTGTCCTTGTTATTATTATGTCGATTCAGACCCTATCGCAGACCTGCTGTCAGGCCAATGTGCCAATACGCCATTGAGCACCGCTGCAGAATATTCAGCCGCGCCGCTGGGTACGGGTTGCCAGACGCTGGCGGGCGTATTCGTATTCGCGCGGCGAGACGATAAACATCTCGGCGCGTTCGTTAATATCCGCGTATTCGTCATTCAGCCGACGCAATTCTGCGGCCAGTTGTTCCAGCGTCATCAGGCCGTCGTCATATAAAGCCAGCAGGCGCTCACACTCACGCGCCAGCCCCAGATAGTCATTTCCGACCTCGCGGTGTCCGGCGCAGTTTTTCTTAAAATCGAAGAAGGTCTGCACGCCCCCTAAAGCCGCCGCCAGCAGCGCCAACCCGGCACTCAGCCACTTACCCCAGTCTGGCAGCTCAGCCTGCAACAGGGCAAAAAATACCGACCCCAGAATCAGGTTAATGACCACCACCGGTACACCGCAAAGAATATGCAGGTTGCGGCGCTTCAGAGAGGCAAAAAAGTGGCTGTGCTTACCCAGCTGGGCATTAAACCGCAAGCTGTCGATCAGCTTCAGTGTTGATGGTATGTCAGCCACCGGGCGCATATCCGTATGGCAAGTCTGAGAAGAAGAATCAGTCATATAACAGGCATCCTGCAGGGTATTCAGAACGATGGTCGGCCGGACTATAACAGCGCTCAGAGCCGCTCCCAAGCCAGGTCCTATTAAATTAGCAGGCGCTTGATGAGTAAAATCTTTTCAAGCTCCTGACGTAGAGCTACTCTGTATACAAAGCTTATACAAAGAGGCCAAGGAATTGGTTAAGCAATCCGGCAGAATCACAATCCACCCTTTCCGACAGATCATCGCCAGCCGCCGTTTCTTGCTTTGGCTGGCACTCATCCTGCTGTCGCCACTGTCATGGGCTGCCCCGCAAGCGGAAATTCAGGTCAAAGTCGGCATTTACCCTTATCCGCCTTATGTTGAGCAAAATGAACAGGGCGAATATGAAGGCATTGCCATCAGTCTGATTCAGCTCCTGAACGAACACCAGAATCAATATCAGTTTGTAGCCGTGCCAATTTCCCCCAAACGCCGTTATCAGGCGTTTAAAATGGGCGACTACGACATTATCTTTTTTGAGAATTCAGCCTGGGGCTGGGAAGATATTCCGGTAGAAATCTCCCGCCCTTACCAGACCGACGGTGAAGTCTATGTGGCGCTGGCCGAGGAAAACCGTGATCAGCAATACTTTGCCGACCTTAACAATAAACGCATGATCGGAATTCTTGGTTTTCATTACGGCTTTGCCGGTTTTAACGCTGACGAGAACTATCTGCGGCAGAATTTCCACATGATTTTATCCTGGACCAACGAAAAAAATCTGGCTCTGCTGCGTGAACGTCATGGTGATATTGCGGTCATGAGCAAAGCGTTTCTGCATCGCTTTTTTAAAGATAACCCTGACGCGCGCGAAGAGTTTCTGGTCTCTGATCGTTATGACCAGCGCTATCAGCATTCTGCCCTGATCCGCCCCGGTTTTATGCCCGGAGCCAACGAAATCAACCAACTGATGGATGAACTGAAAAGCAACGGTAAGCTGCTCGAATTATTCCGTCCTTATGGTATCCGCGCCTGTTCAGATATCAGCCTTGATGCGCAACCCGGACAAATGCAGGATGTCTGCCTGGAATAATCCCCAGGCAGATCAGCCTGTTGGCGCAACAATTCAGTGAGACTGACGTCCGTCTGAAAACACCAGCAAGCCGAGGGTTCTGTTTGTGCTGCAACCGCACACTGATTAAGTCCGCCGCATAACGGACAACGCTGTTCATCAGCACCATCTGAACGGCTTTCAACCGATTTAACGCTGACATCACCGCCCACTGAAGACGACATAAAACCTCTGTAAGCCACCACCTCATCGCCGTATCATAGACCTTTGCATGCCCAGGTTGAATCTATGCCTCCCTCCCCACAACGTTCCTCAAGACGATCCACCATAAAACAGGAACTGCGTGCCCTGCTGCACCTTAACCCGACCACCCGCCCGTGGCATTTACCTTTACTGGTCGCGTGCTGTTCGGCACTGCCTGCATTGGCCGGTGTACTGTATGGCGATATAAAATCCGGCATTCTCGGCTGTGTTGGTGCGTTGGTTATTCTGTACTTACCCGCCGCCGGATTGCGCCGCCGCCTGTATACATTGCTGGCCTGCGCACTCGGCTTCCAGCTCAGTTTTCTGCTTGCCAGCCTCGGCAGTGCAGGCCCCCTGAGCGCCGCCCTGATGCTGTTAATCATCACCACCGTCAGTACTTATGTAACGCGCCGCCTGAATATGCCACCGCCGGGCAGTTTCTTTTTTATTCTGGTTGCCGCACTGGCAAGCGTCCTGCCCCATGAACCGGAACAGATTCCACAAAGGCTGATGTTCGTTGGCCTTGGCAGTGCAGGCGCCTGCATACTTGCGCTGCTGTACAGTCTGCTGCTGCCAGCAGAAACAACAGCACCAGCCCGCAGCACAACTCCGGCACGTCAGATACTGGCCGAAGCCACGGTTATTGCCGCCTTTGTTGCCGCATCATCGTTATTAGCCAACGCGCTACAGCTACACAATCCGTACTGGGTGCCTATTTCCTGCGCTGCGATTATTCAGGGAGCCAGCTTCCGGTTGGTGTGGCAGCGGAAAATTCACCGCGTCGTAGGAACTGCTCTGGGATTAGGCATTGCCTGGCTGATTTTTGCCTTGCAGCCCAACAGCTGGATGCTGGTACTGACCATTGGTCTGCTGAGTTTTGCAATTGAGGTTCTGGTGGTGCGTAACTACGGCTTAGCCATGTTGTTTATTACGCCCTTAACGCTGATATTTGCCGAAGTAGCCGCCCTACAAAGTCCGTTAAGCACGCTGATGCTGGCGCGTTTCAGCGATATCCTGCTCGGCAGTCTGATTGGATTAATCGGCGGCTGGCTGATTCATCATCCTCGTTATTTCGGTGGCATCATCCGCGCACGGGATAAACCCTGACCGGTTTCCGCAGCGCTAATTACCGGCCGTTCTGCACTATTTTCAGATGCGGATAAATACATGCCTTCCGGCGGATGAAAATACACATTCGCCGTGCAGCCAGACTGCAACAGCAGCGCACACATAATCAGCCCTGGTCGCAACAAACCGTTGCTTAATCTCAATGCAAAATACGCAGCCCTGCGTACTGTCGTTCTGATCAAATCAGACATCGTTATCCTTAACCGCAGTCGTACCGTTAACTGCACCGATTCATCATAATCAGCATAGCGGCGCAGCGTTAACGACAAACCTATCAGTCTACCGGTAAGCGAACAAGGTCTTTATTACGACGATTAATCCGGCTTGTCCGGAATAATAATTCGTGTACAAATTCCGGCGGCCCCTGCCAAAAATCCACAAAAAAACCCGCCGTAGCGGGTTCTTTTTGTGCGAAAAGCAACAGTCCGGAATTAATCCAGGAAGCTGCGGCCTTTTTTCGCAGCCGTGCGCAGACGCAGAGCGTTCAGCTTAATAAAGCCGGCCGCATCTTTCTGGTCGTAAGCACCGGCATCGTCTTCGAAAGTGGCGATTTTCTCATCGAACAGAGTATCTTCTGAACGACGGCCAACCACAATCACGTTGCCTTTATACAGTTTTACGCGCACATCGCCGTTAACAACTTTCTGGGTTTCGTCGATAGCCGCCTGCAGCATTTTGCGCTCCGGGCTCCACCAGTAACCGTTGTAGATCAGCTTGGCATAACGTGGCATCAGTTCGTCTTTCAGGTGCGCCGCTTCACGATCCAGAGTGATGGATTCGATCGCACGGTGTGCCTTCAGCAGTACAGTACCGGCCGGAGTTTCGTAACAGCCACGGGCTTTCATGCCAACGTAACGGTTTTCTACGATATCCACACGACCAACACCGTGAGCACCGGCCAGCTTGTTCAGCTCTTCCATAATGGTGGCCGGAGATTTTTCCACGCCATCGATGGCAACCGGGTCACCGTTTTTGAAGCTGATGGTGATGTAAGCCGCTTCGTCCGGAGCATTTTCCGGAGACACAGACCACAGCCACATATCTTCTTCCGGCTCATTCCATGGGTCTTCCAGGATGTCGCCTTCGTAAGAGATGTGCAGCAGGTTCGCGTCCATAGAATACGGAGATTTCTTACCGGCTTTTTTCTCAACTTTAATGTCGTGCTTGTCGCAGTACGCCATCAGGGTTTCACGGGAAGTCAGATCCCATTCACGCCATGGAGCAATTACTTTTACGCCTGGCTTCAGAGCGTAAGCACCCAGTTCGAAACGCACCTGGTCGTTACCTTTACCGGTCGCACCGTGGGCAATGGCATCAGCGCCGGTAGCGTTGACAATTTCGATCAGACGCTTGGCGATCAGCGGACGGGCAATCGAGGTGCCCAGCAGGTATTCGCCTTCGTAAATGGTGTTGGCGCGGAACATCGGGAATACGAAGTCACGGGCAAACTCTTCACGCAGGTCATCGATAAAGATTTCTTTGATGCCCAGTGCTTCTGCTTTAGCGCGCGCTGGTTCAACTTCTTCGCCCTGGCCCAGGTCAGCAGTAAAGGTTACGACTTCACATTTGTATTCTTCTTGCAGCCATTTGGCGATCACGGACGTATCCAGACCACCTGAATAGGCCAGCACCACTTTCTTGATGTCTGACATGGGTATTCTCCAGGATGATGATTGGCCGCACAGGGGGCAAACAGCCCGCTCCGGCGGATAGCAATAATGAAAGGGGCGGTATTGTACTGATTGTGCACGGGATAGCCAACAGGCGTACCCAAAGGACAAAGAAAGAGCAGTAAAGAAAGCGCGGCGGGTATCAGTCGCCGCTGGCGGTGGTCTGGGTGCGGACTTTAGGCTTAAACAGCAGATTATCCGGTATAGGCATATCTTCCCGCTGTTCGATGCGGATGGTCACACGGCGGTTTTCGGCGCGTCCGGCGGCGGTTTTATTGCTGGCCACCGGATAACGGTCACCATGAAAACGGGTGGTCACCATCTCAGGATCGATGCCCTGCTTGATAAAGTAACGCTCCACATCCTCAACCCGTGCTTTGGACGTCTGGCGGTTATCGTAACGGCGGCCAATGTTGTCGGAATGGCCATCCAGATACACCGCAAAAATGCGCGGATCGTTTTTGATATAGAAAATAATGCGATCGAGCACTTTGATATCGGTGGCGTCAATCTGATCTTCACCACTGGCAAACAGCACCTTCGAGCGTGCCACCTGCCGGTAATTAACCGGCAGCAGCTGCTTCACACACTCCAGATAATCCTGATAAAACTGCGGGAACGACACCGCCGACAGATGCACTTTTACAAAGCGATTTTTGTCGTAATAGGTTTTATGGCTGATGGCCGGCCATTTACCTTCCAGCAAAGCATGTAAAAACTGATTGGTGCGGGTAGCATCCAGGCTCAGGTTCGGCGTGTCTTTGACAATCCTCGCCACACCCAGATTTTCGCTTTTGGCCCCCGGCTGCCAGGGCGGCGGCAAAATACTGACCTGCGCCTGACTGTACGACATCAGGTTCTTCAGGGTTTCGAGCTGAAAGGTAACGTCTTCGCCAGCCTCGTGATAGAACACCGCGCGGCCATAGCCGGCCAGCGTCTGCTCAAAACGGCACTCAAATACCGAACCACTGACCGACCAGTCGGTGGTTTCAATGTCACCGCCGTAGTCCAGCGCCGCATCCGCCTGGCAGAAAGCGCTGAGCAACATGCAGCTTAAGGCTATTAGTTTGTGCATAGACATCCGGTTGAGGCTGTTAAATTCGGGGCTTTAGTGAGTTATCGGCCAATTCCGAGAAAAATTAAGCGGTTAAAGGCCGCTTTCGGTACAATGCCCCATCAATTTTAGCTGAAGGTTGAAGAGCATGACTGACCGTTTGACCATTACCCGCCCCGACGACTGGCACCTGCACGTACGCGATGGCGCCGTGCTGCAACATACCGTGCCTGCCACCGCCCGGGTGATGGGCCGCGCCATCATCATGCCCAACCTGCAGCCACCGGTAATGAATGCCGAACAGGCGCTGGAATACCGCGACCGTATTCTGTCGCGCGTGCCGCAGGGCCTGAACTTCAACCCGCTGATGGTGCTGTACTTAACCGACAATACCACCCCGGAAATGATTGCTGAAGCCAAGGCAGCCGGTAACATTGTAGCCGTTAAGCTGTATCCGGCCGGAGCGACCACTAACTCCGCATCGGGCGTTACCGACCTTGGCAAGCTCGATGATATCGCCGCCGCACTGGCCGAAAACGGTATGCCGCTGCTGGTACACGGTGAAGTCACCCAGAACCACATCGACATTTTTGACCGCGAAAAAGAATTCCTCGACACCATTCTGGCACCGCTGGTCAGCCGTCATCCAACCCTGAAAGTGGTGGTCGAGCACATCACCACCAAAGACGCTGCCGAGTTTGTACAAAGCCAGGGCGAAAACGTTGCCGCCACCATCACCGTGCAGCATCTGGCCTACAACCGTAACCACATGCTGGTTGGCGGAATTAAGCCGCACTTCTACTGCCTGCCGATTCTGAAGCGCAATATCCATCAACAGGCGCTGCAGGATGTGGTCGCCAGCGGCAACAGCAAATTCTTCCTCGGCACCGACAGTGCGCCACACGCCAAAGGCGCCAAAGAAAACGCCTGTGGTTGTGCCGGTTGCTTCACCGCCTACGCCGCCATCGAGCTGTATGCCGAAATCTTCGAAGACCTCGGTGCGCTGGATAAGCTGGAAGGCTTTGCCAGCCATTACGGCCCGGACTTCTACGGTCTGGCGCGTAACAGCGACGAAATTACCCTGATCAAACAAGACTGGCAGGCGCCGGCCGAACTGCCGTTTGGCAAAGATGTTATTGTGCCGCTGCGTGCCGGCGAAACCCTGCGCTGGAAACTGGAGTACTGAGGGTGAGTGAAGAGAAACAGGAAAAAACCATGATGGCACAGCGCTTCCGCGGATTTTTACCCGTGGTTGTCGATGTTGAAACCGGCGGCTTCGATGCTGAAACCGACGCCTTGCTGGAAATCGCCATGGTCACACTGCGCATGGATGAGGATGGCTATCTGCATCCGAATGAAACCCTGAGCGCCAATATTCACCCCTTTGATGGCGCCAACCTGCAGCAGGAAGCCCTCGATTTTACCGGCATCGATCCGTTCGACCCCGAGCGCGATGCCGAATTTGAGATCGACGCCCTGACCGCCATGTTCCAGACCGTACGCCGCGAGATCAAAGCCAACGGCTGTAACCGCGCCGTGCTGGTCGGCCATAACGCCCACTTCGATCATGGTTTCCTGCGTGCCGCGGTTGCCCGCAACGATATCAAGCGCGATCCGTTCCACCCGTTTTCGTCGTTCGATACCGCCTCCATTGCCGCGCTGGCCCTCGGTCATACCGTGCTGGCCAAGTCGTGCAAAATGGCCGGCATCGATTTTGACAACAGCGCTGCGCACAGTGCCGCTTACGACACTTACAAAACCGCCGAACTGTTCTGCTTTATTATCAATCGTTACAAAGATCTGGGCGGCTGGCCGCTGGCTGGCGCCGACCTGAGTGACGACAACGACTGACCACACGAAGACCCTTTATGGATTACCGTTTTTTTTACAATGAACGCCAGCTGCCCTGCGCACGCCTGTCGATGGACCACGAAGCCTTTGGCCTCTGGCTCACCGACGAACTGGGTGCAGATACCGAGCAGCTGAGCCGTCTGTTGCAGGCCATTACCAGCCTGGAACAGGGCCAACAGACTGAATTTCAGTGGCAGGGGCGCGATTTCTTACTGCGCCTGACCCGTGACGATGCCGAGGTAATTGCTTTAGTGCTGCTGCAGGATCACTCGCTGGAAGAACTGGAAGGCGAAGATCTGGAGTTTTACGACGCCGAATCCTTTGCTGCCTGTGGCCTCGACGACTTTAAAGAACTGCTCAGCGAATGGCAGGAGTTCCTGCTCGACTGACCAGTAGCACCTGCCCTGCGGGGCAGGTGCCAGCACGGCGCCCAATCTGCAGTACCATGCCTCCCACCTCACCTGCTGCTTAACGATAGTCAGTCATCCTTATTTTAAAAAAGTTCGATAGCTTTTAGCTAAGGAACGTATTGCCACAAGCAATTCGGCAAGCGCGCACTTCTCCCCTAGTCTGTATCTGTACTGTCACTATTCAACGACACACTCACTACCGGCTTCCGCTTCCTCCGTATGGAACAACCGGTCAATCAAGGAGATACCTATGAGTAACAGCAATCAGGGAAAGCCAGCAGGCACCTGCCCGGTCATGCATGGTGGTAACACCACCTCCGGCAACGACAATATGGCCTGGTGGCCCAACGCACTGAATCTCGACATCCTCCATCAGCACGACAGTAAGACCAATCCTCTGGGCGACGATTTCAACTACGCCGAAGAATTCAAAAAGCTCGATCTCGAAGCACTGAAAAGCGACCTGAAAGCCCTGATGACCGACAGCCAGGACTGGTGGCCAGCCGACTGGGGCCATTACGGCGGCCTGATGATCCGCATGGCCTGGCACAGCGCCGGTTCTTACCGCACAACCGATGGCCGTGGTGGTTCCAACACCGGTAACCAGCGTTTTGCACCGCTGAACAGCTGGCCGGATAACGGCAACCTCGACAAAGCCCGTCGCCTGTTATGGCCACTGAAAAAGAAATACGGCAACAAAATCTCCTGGGCCGACCTGATGATTCTTGCCGGTAATATGGCCTATGAATCTATGGGCTTTAAAACCTTTGGTTTTGCCGGTGGTCGTGAAGATATCTGGCATCCGGAAAAAGACACCTACTGGGGTTCAGAAAAAGAATGGCTGGCGCCAAGCGGCAGCGAAGGAACAAGGTACAGCGGTCAGCGCGATTTAGAGAATCCACTCGCTGCCGTAATGATGGGCCTGATCTACGTAAACCCGGAAGGCGTGGACGGTAACCCCGACCCGCTGAAAACCGCTCAGGATATGCGCGTCACCTTCGAGCGTATGGCCATGAACGACGAAGAAACCGTTGCCTTAACCGCCGGTGGCCACACCGTGGGTAAAGCACACGGCAATGGCGATGCCGCCAACCTTGGGCCTGCCCCGGAAGGCGCCGACGTTGACGAACAGGGCCTCGGCTGGAACAACCACAAAAGCCGCGGTATTGGCCGCGACACCGTCACCAGCGGTATCGAAGGTGCCTGGACCAGCAAGCCAACCCAGTGGGATAACGGCTACTTCGACCTGCTGTTTAAATACGACTGGGAACTGACCAAAAGCCCGGCCGGTGCGCACCAGTATCAGCCGGTGAACATTGCCGAAGAAGATATGCCCGTAGATGTGGAAGATCCATCTATCCGCTGCATGCCGATGATGACCGATGCCGATATGGCCCTGAAGGTCGACCCGGAATACCGCAAAATAGCCGAGCGTTTCCGTAACGATCAGGCCTACTTCGAAGACGTATTTGCCCGCGCCTGGTTCAAACTGACCCACCGCGATTTAGGCCCGAAAAGCCGCTACCTCGGCGCCGACGTACCGGCCGAAGACCTGATCTGGCAAGACCCGGTACCGGCGGTGAACTACACCCTGAGCGACGCCGAAGTAGCCGACATTAAAGCCAAAATCCTGGCCTCTGGTCTGAGCGTATCCGAGCTGGTTGCCACCGCCTGGGACAGCGCCCGCACCTTCCGTGGTTCCGATTACCGTGGTGGGGCTAACGGCGGCCGCATCCGTCTGGCGCCGCAAAAAGACTGGGAAGGCAACGAACCTGCGCGCCTGCAAAAAGTACTCAAAGTGCTGGAAGGCATTCAGGCCGGTTTAAGCAAACCCGTCAGCATGGCCGACCTGATTGTACTGGGCGGCAGCGCCGCGGTTGAAAAAGCCGCCAAAGACGGAGGCGTGAATATCGTTGTGCCGTTCGCAGCGGGCCGTGGTGATGCCACCGACGAGATGACCGACGCGGCATCCTTTGAACCGCTGGAACCGATCCACGATGGCTTCCGCAACTGGGTGAAAAAAGACTACACAGTAATGCCGGAAGAACTGCTGCTCGACCGCGCGCAACTGATGGGTCTTACTGCCGTAGAAATGACCGCACTGGTCGGCGGTATGCGTGTACTCGGCACCAACCACGGCGGCAGCAAGCATGGTGTGTTCACCGCTAAAGAAGGCGTATTAAGCAACGACTTCTTTGTGAACCTCACCGACATGGCCTACAGCTGGAAGCCAACGGGTAAAAACTCCTACAACATCGTTGAGCGTAAAAGCGGCGATGTAAAATGGACAGCAACCCGTGTCGACCTGGTGTTTGGTTCTAACTCCATCCTGCGCTCTTACGCCGAGGTGTACGCACAGGACGATAACAAAGAGAAGTTTGTAAAAGACTTTGTTAAAGCCTGGGTGAAGGTTATGAATGCGGATCGTTATGATCTGAAATAATGGCCGCTGCCTTTGCTGGCAGCTTCTAACTGAAGTCAGGTGGTGTTGAAATCTGGTTCAGTCAGCTGCTGGCAATAATAAAAAAACTCCGGGTTATGCCCGGAGTTTTTTTATGGCTGTTTGTTGTAATGGGGAATACAGCGGCTGTAGGGTCGACGGCTACAATGTTGACGGCTGTACTAGCGACGTTCAGTCGCGATATCCGGTTTGTTTGTGGCCGCTGCGCGGGGTGGCTTTTGTCGTTGAACTGAAGCCTTTCGGGGCCGGTTGAGTAGCCGCTGCGCGGGGTGTTTTTTTTAATCTCGTTGAGGCCTTTGCGGGTGCTCCGCCCCCTGCGCCCCCATGCAAGGAGAAGTATCTCCTTCCGATCCTCTCTTGCGGCTGTGCGGTGCTGTTCAGCCAACTGCGTGACCAATCCGGCCCGCACAACAATTCGCCCGGAGCTTAGAGCCTAAAACCCTTAGTAGAAGAAGCTCCGGGCCGGGTCGTGCTTTCCACCGGATTGGCTGCCTGGTTGGCTGGCAACGCACAAATGCCGCGTTTATTCAGACGCAACGCGGCTTTTCAGGGCAGACAGGGTATTTTCTGAAAAGAAACTTCGCACAGTGATATAAGCGCCTTTGGCCCAACGCAGGCGCACAAACCATGACGCGATGCCACATTTCAAAATAAGCAATGTATTGTGGGAGCGGATCTTATCCGCGACGGAAGCTGCCATACGTTCGCATAGATATGTAGGGTGGGCACTGCCCACCAGATCACAGCTTTCATTATCAAGAAGAGCCAAAGCAATACCTGTCATCATTTGCCACTTGTAACCATTTTTATCAATTATTGAACCCAACCCCGAATTTCAGTACTCTCGATCCTCAGCAGGGATGCCGCCATATCGTACGAACTCACCGTCCGGACACTCGCCCTCCCCGCTTACAATCCCGAATGATAAACCACGCCATTCCTGCCCTGCGTATATAAGGACGGGCGGCAGCGTGTCTGGAATACAAGCAGACCAGAACGATTTTCACTGCCGGAAAAGTACTGAAAATCACCGACGCAAAATAATATACAAACAACCAGTATATTTTACTGTTTGCGCAATCTGATGCGCGTTTACGCTCCGGTAGCAAAACGCGCATGCGCGGATTGATACCTTCAGCCCTGAAAGATACCTGAAAAATCAATCATTTAGGCTTTTACGAAAAGTGATAACGCGCAAAGTGTAAAGAGCGACTCAGGGTAAAAGCGCGCATGCGCGTTTATATTCTGACAATAAAGAAAATAACGATGATTTTTACAGCCCTGACAATGGGTTAGGCTGAGAATCTGAATAAGGGCTTAGGTGTGTTAATGAGCATGCCTACTAAGAAACTGTTGTTTGCACGGGCAGACAGCGCGATACCTATGAGTGTAGCGGAAAATTCTCAAAACACTGTATTTTAATA
>Ga0100402_1000982_pt1 | contig 33184 bp, 29 predicted proteins | sample CryGeyme20150102_FD_80419 | JGI IMG/M metagenome (GOLD analysis project Ga0100402, IMG submission 80419) | Groundwater microbial communities from Crystal Geyser aquifers in Utah, USA - Crystal Geyser metaG 2015-0102 | ecosystem: Environmental > Aquatic > Deep subsurface > Groundwater | place...
CAGGTTAGTCTTCCGCGAGTACGGTTACGTAACCGTGCCGCATGACTAATAATTTGATAAAAAGCGGGATAGATAAACCCCATAAATTGAAATTCTGCGACAGGCTTTAAACCTTGAGCAGCCATGCCAATGGCTAGACCAGCAATCATTGATTCTGCTAGTGGAGTATCTAGAACACGTTTACTCCCAAAACGTTCAAATAAACTTTGTGTTGCCCGAAATACGCCACCATTTTTAGCAACGTCTTCACCAAAAATAACTACGTCTGGGTCATGCTCCATCGCGTAGGCTAACGCTTTTGTGACTGCTTCAACCATGGTTATATTAGTCATCTGTTTCTCCGTAGTAGAGTGCAGTTTCGCGTTGAGCTTCCATCTGTTTAGGTAAATTTGCGTATAAATAATCAAACATGTCACTGACTGGGGCTCGAGGAGTCGCTAGGTATTGCTTCACAGCATGTTCTACTTGTTGATAGCAATCCTGTTGTAAAGCGTCCTCATCTGATTCTTTCCATTGATAGTGTTTGGTCAGCAGTTTTTTTAATCGAGTAATTGGTTCATTTTGCCACGCGATTTGTAATTCAGTATCAGGACGATAGCGACTGGCATCATCTGCAGTGGTATGGTCGCACAAGCGATACGTAATTGCCTCTATAACACTAGCGCCTTGATTTTGGCGTGCTTTTTCTAGAGCCTGGCTGACAACATAATATACCGCAAGAACATCATTGCCATTCACCTGATGGCCATCTATGCCGCCGGCAATTGCTTTTTGAGCAATAGTTTCGCAGCCAGTTTGCACATCTCTTGCAACAGAAATAGCCCATTGATTATTATTAATCACAAAAACTAATGGTAACTGCCAAGCTCCAGCTACATTAACCGCTTCGTAAAAATCACCTTCTGAGGTTCCCCCTTCACCTAAAGTTGTTAATACTGCCCTTGGTTCGCCTCGATGTTGAACTGCTTTTGCGACACCAGCTGCGTGCAAATTTTGGGTTGCGATGGGTACGCTAATTGGAAAATCTTCAGTGTTGCCAGCATAGCAACTGCCACGCTCATCTCCGCCCCAATAACTTAGAATATCAACCATAGATACGCCGCGTTGTAGTTGAGCGCCATAATCCCGATAATAAGGAACAAGAATATCATCGGTGCGCATGGCTTTACCGTAGCCCACAGAGATAGCTTCTTGACCTAATGTGCTTGGGTAAGTTCCAATTTTTCCAGTTCTCTGTAATTTTATAGCTTTAGAGTCAAAAGCTCGAGTAAGAACCATTTTTTGATAAAGCTCTAGAATTAGCGCCCTATTATTAATCATTTCAGGTAAATCTTGAGTGAATTCACCTTCAACATTAACAAATTCATGATAGCGAATGGCAAATTGCATGGCTAACCTTAATAAATCATTTCTTCAACAAGTTTACCTGTAATAACATTCGATGCTTCATTTTGTTCTGCGGATCGTTGATAAATTTGTAGTAAGGTATCATGAATTTCATCGACTTTTGCAATCACAGTGTTTTGATTATTTTTAAAATATTCTGATGCAGCAAAAATTAATCCGCCTGAGTTTGCTAAATAGTCAGGCGCGTAAATGATTTCGCGTCGATGTAACTCTATGCCGCACTCACGCCTTTCTAATTGGTTATTTGCACAACCAGCAATAATTTTGGCTTTGATCCTGGGAATAGTCGCATGATTAATTGTCGCACCTAAGGCACAGGGAGAAAATACATCACAATCGACATCATAAATTGCACTCGGATCGACAACAGTTGCGTTAAATTGTTTAGAAAACTCACTGGCACGTGTCGAATCAACATCACACACGCTGATTCTAGCTCCACGAGCGACTAATTCTTTTGCCAAAAATTTGGCCACAGCGCCAGCACCTTGAATGGCAACATGGATATCAGCTAAAGATGATTTATTGAGACGATGTGAAACGCTTGCTTCTATGCTACGCAATACTCCGCGTGCCGTAAAATATGAGGGATCTCCGATACTTTCAGAGGTAGATGTGGTGGTTGTTACATATGGTGTATGTCTTGCAATAACATCCATGTCTGACATTTCGCTACCACTGTCTTTAGCTGTAATGTATTGACCATTTAAATTATTGATCAATTGACCAAATCTACTAAAGATTGCTTCTCTATCAATGCTGCCAGGGGGTTTTATGATGACAGCCTTTCCGCCACCTAATGGCAAGCCTGCAATAGCTGCCTTATAAGACATGCCCCGTGCGAGTCGCAATGCGTCAATGATTGCAGCGCCGCGTGATGTATATTCAATAAACCGACAGCCACCTAATGCAGGTCCTAGTTTTGTATTATGTATTGCGATAATAATAATGGCTCTAGTGTTTTTTTCAATGTCAATATGTACTTGACCAAACTGGAAGGTTTCAGCGTAGTTAAAAAGAAACTCGAGATTGTTTAAGTTTTGATCGTTAAAGATACTATTTTCATCCATAGGTTTCCCTTGTTACAACAAAAGTTAGCAGTAGGGTATCAGAAATTTGAGGATTGTAAACCGATAATCGTTTTAGAAATGATAGATGAGCTAAGTGATTGATTTAATAATAATTAATTACCATTTAAAAGAATTATTTTTGTCAGGTTTATATGGTTATTAAATGCAATATTAAAGTCGACTATCTAGATTTAATGAAACGATATGCTATTCTTACGGTAGTAAATATAGTAATAGATAAAGGATGTCTTATGATTAAACAAATCAAACTTAAAGCGTTAAATTTAATGATATGTGTAGCGACTATTTTGACACCAGCTGCCGCTACTCAGGCTCAAAAATTGAGCCAAGGTAATTTTGCCGTTGCTGACTATGATTATACCACTCATTCACAAGCAAGAAGCCCTGGCGCCATTGCAATGGGCGCGGATATTTTAATCGCACGTCCCCTACTTTTAGCTGCAACGGTTATTGGAACAGGTTTATTTGTTATCAGCTTACCATTGAGCATATTGGGAAATAATGTAAGTGAAGCAGGCGAAAAATTAGTAGCAGTTCCTGCGAAAGCTACTTTTTTCAGATGCTTAGGGTGTAGTATGTCAGAATAAAAGTAAAATTTCGATGTTTTATAGGATAAGCTCATCCTAAACTAGTGAATAGGACGTGTTAGTTCATATTCAAATTCTTCATGACAGCCAGTATATAGTTCCTTTTTAGCGCAGGCTTTGTCTGCTTCAGATACTAATTTGAAATTAGGTTGGTATGGCGCTAGCATGGAAAACTTTGCAACTAGGTTTTCTGATTCAGAATTGGCGATTTGAGAAGAACCAACAATACTTCTATCAGCTTGACTGATGGCTTTTTCTAGAGGCATGTCATTGCTAGCTGCTGGTGTTGTATCGATGATGTTTTGAACTGCGCCATAATTTGTTGTTCCTGATAAACTTGTGTTAACAGCAATTGAAAGTAGGGTGGCGTAATTTAAGTTTAAACCTGTCATGCTTTGAATCGCTTCACCACCTCCCGCGGCAGCTGTTCCCGTAGCCATACAGTTTATCCCAACTGCACTGACAATTAACGCATGATGACTCTTGAGGCTTATACTTCGTTTAAGTCGATAGCTTAGATGATATAAACTCAAATATGGGTCTTTCTTTAAAGCTTGCCATTGATAAGTCATTTTATGCCATATTGAGTCTAACAATATGCCATAATTATGATAAACAAAGCTTGCTATTTTGAATGGAGCAAGTATTGGTTTGACTACTAAATACCTACAAGCTACTTCAGCAATAAAAAATCCGCCCCAAGTCATATTTTTAAAATTAAAAACGCTTCGAGGTGGAACTGCTGTTGCCGTTAAATTTAATGAAACTAATTCAGCAACCCATGGAGTGAGCTTTAAAAAGTGGGTTAAAAATTCAGCTACTTTTTTATACCAAGCACCGATCATTCCAACGGTTGTTAATACGGTAAAAATAGTAGTTGTGACAAAAATGAAAGGGGTAAGTAAGGTAGTCATTAAAGCCACTAAATTATCTTCTAATGAAGAACGCTTGAGCATACGGATTTGGTTGTTAAGCTTAAAAGCAATGTTATCAACAATGGGGGACACCACTATTTGCCAAAATTTAGGGATGAAATTTGTCAGGGTTATCGCATTTACATAAGATTTGATAAGTGCAAAGAAATCAGAAAATATCTCTCCAATAGAAAATAACACACTTTCAAATGTTTTCAACATTAGCGCTCCAAAACCCAATGTTGTAGGAAGAACATCTAATCCTGCTAAAAATATAAGTAATAACATTCCTGGGTTAGCAAAAAGGTTTAAGCTAAATCCAAGCGCTACTAGAGACATTGTCAAACCAGTTCCTAAGCACAAAAACGCCACAAAATTAATGATAAATTTTGATGTAGTAGATTCGGCATGGCTAATTTGATTATCGACAAAGATATCAATCATCCTACGATAGAGTGGGTTAGCAACTAATTGATCATTTGAAATATAACTAAACACGAAAAAGACACTACCGATTCCAAATGCTAAGCCAGGAGTAACAAAATTAGCTGTAAATAAAAACATACCACCAAAATTGACAAGAGCTTGGAACAAAGCCAAAGGAATTCTAATTGGCCAACTAAAGGTTTTGACGATCTCTTTATCTTTTCTTCTGGCTTTTTTGCTTGAATAACTATGTTTACGTGTTTTATAAACATACCTGTAATTCCTTCCTATGGGCGTAGTGTTAATTTGATATTTAGGACGGTTTTGCTCGTGTAGGGCTCTAATTCTATCACACATGTCACTAATCAAGCGGCAAAGTTTTTCTTTGTTTTTTAATAGTTCATTTTGATTTTCAATCGGCGCTTGTAACTCATAGAGCGTTTTTGAAAATCTTTGTTTATAACTGTAAGTGTTTTGGCTTACGTAAGGGTATGCAAAAAATAATTTGTTGGCAAGTTCAATAAGTTCTGAGTTGTTGCAATGCTTTGCATATCCTTTAATGTCAAATAATAATTCCTCGTGTAGTTTACTTATTTGGTGATAGAGATCTTTTGTATATTGAGTTTTGTCCTTAGCGTCTCTTTTGGTGTGTTTAAATTGATGGGTTTTTTTAATTTTCAGTAAAATCTCATCAAATTTTTGCATATATATGCTTGGGTAATCACCGTCAGTTTGCGCTGCATAAGGTGGACGTAAACCTTTTAAATGTTTTAGAATGCTGACCATTTGCTGATTAACGGTATTAATTTGTTGATAATAATCTAATTGATCGGCTAGTTTTTGCTCTAAAAATCTAAGTTGTGACAGCCTTAGATTCTCTAAGTTTGCAGGCTTATCAATTGAACAATCAATTAATTTATTTGCACGCAAACGCTTGAACATTTGTTCACAGCTATTAACCAAGACATTTTTCTCGGTTAATTTAAGCTTTTCGATACGATATGGCCAGTGGTATAAATCAGAGCACTGGTTAATTGCAGTTTTTAAATATTTTAGTCGAGCGTCTTTTCGCTTTTGATCGAAGATTTTAGTCGGCTCTTGTTCGAACTGATGAAAAATATCAATTAAAAATTTTGAAAAATGATCGATGTTTTTCAAGTCAGGGTTTGCATCAGCTGATTCCTGAAAATATCGAGACTTTATGTAAGATAATAAATCAAAACCACTAAACTCCAAGTGAGTTGAATCTTGTAAATCGAGCAAAAATCTCAGTAATTTATCTAATTTAGGATCCGCAGGTAACTTTTTTTCGAATTCCACAGATTTAGGATTAATTAACGCACTTAGCCTATATCGAATCAGCCGGTAATTCTCATGTTTTTGTGTTTTATGTATGTTGACTAATTCAGCGGATATTTCACTAGTTGGCTCTAGTTCATAATTGGATAGTATTTTATAAAAGATATTTTTTGAATTGCAGCTACCATTTTCTACAATTTCTTTTGCTAGACTAGTTAATTTTTGGTTAATAACGTAGTCGTAGGGACTGTAGTTGTTAAAAATAATATTTTTTTTACTCAAACTTTGCTCTAGTAAAAACTGCTTTGAATATCCAGCCATTTGTACTAAATATATCTTCCAGCGACTAATATTTAAACTTTTAAAAAGAGACTGTTCTAAATGTTTTTTATACGCATGGGCTGTATCACAAAGGGTTATTTCTTCCTCAGAGTATAAATTTTTTAAATAATAGTATTTTAATGCTAAAATAGCTTTTTCTTTGTTTTTATCAAATGTTATACCTTTGAAAGCAGTCTCACATTTGGTATTTATATTGATATTTTTTGCCGGCATAATTTTTAACACCTGAAAATTTTAGTGACGTATTATATCATATAAAACTTATATTGTTAATCAATTTATGGATTATATATTAATCCACATTTGTATTAAAGTGTTAAGCTTGAGTAAGTTTTGTGATAAAAGTGATTGATAATCTGGGTACCGATAGCTGGATTTTATTAATGATTGTATTTAGTGACCCAATTGTTAAAATGTTTTAAAAAGTATTTCATTTAATTGGTTGGGTTAACGGTAATGAAACCATTGCCTCCGGAAACAACGTCAGAATTGCTTTCCCGAGTTAAGTCTATTGCGGGTTTGACTCTAGGCGAGCTGGCGCATCGCACTAATTCTCCGATCCCTGGTGATCTTAGGCAACACAAGGGCTGGGTAGGTCAGTTCTTAGAGACTTTTTTAGGTGCAGATTCAGGTAACTTAGCTGTGCCAGACTTTAGCAAATTGAACATTGAATTAAAAACAATTCCAATTAATAAGCGAGGATTGCCTCAAGAATCAACTTATATAACAGTTGTTCCTATGCTAGGTGCTCCCAATTTGGCTTGGGAAAGTTCTGAAGTCCGTTTAAAACTACAACATGTTTTATGGTTGCCTGTGGAAGCGGATCAACACTTGAAGCTAGCAGATCGACGAGTCGGCTATGCAGTATTGTGGCGAATGCCTACGCACATCGAAGCAATATTACGTGCTGATTGGCAAGAGCTAATGGAATATGTATTATTGGGTCGTCTAGCAAAATTAAATGCAAGCATAGGCCAGTATTTGCATGTACGACCTAAAGCTGCAAATAGCAGAATCTTAACTCAAGGCTTAGATAATCAGGGAAATAAAATATTAACCTTGCCAAGGGGATTTTACTTGCGCCCGCAGCTCACTCAACAAATCATTCTTAAAAAATGCTAAAAAAATAACCACAATTTGCTTATTTATAACTATACTCTTTAATGAGAACATAACAAAGCATGAGGTTTTAATATGAAAATTATTAAATTTGTTGCAATTTCGACAGTTATAGTGTTTAGCTTATCTGCTTGTAATAAGCAAGAAGTAGGTAGCGTTGGGGGCGCTTTAGTTGGTGGGGTTGTAGGTAGCCAATTTGGTGGTGGCGTTGGTAAAACTGCAGCGACTATCGGTGGTGCTATTGTTGGTGGAGCCGTTGGAAACCAAGTAGGTAAGTCAATGGATAACGAATAGTATTGAGCCTGGATCATTTTTGACTAGCAATGAAGCGTGCAAGTATGTTCACCCTTGATTAATTATAAGGAGATACCACTCTTATTGAAGATTGTACCTCATTAACTCCGCGTGTATTTTTGGCGATATCAAGTGCTCGGATTCTTGCATCTTCAGTATCGACGGTGCCTTCTAGGGTGACCTTACCATTGTAAGTATAAATTTGAATTTTACTAGGGGTAACTCCAGGTTGGCGATATAGTGCAGTGTTTATTTCTGCACTGATATTTTGATCAGTATTGATTTGTGCAAATGATCGACTGTCATGTTTATAGTAATAGCCAGCAGCTGCACCAACGCCAAGAGCTGCAGCTAACCAAAGGTTACAGCCGCTTAGTAAACTTGTGCATAACAAGATGATCAATATTCTTTGCATCTGATTTCTCAACTATTAAATAATTAAATCCATTTATCTCACTTATACTAGAAAATAATAATAGCTGGAACACCGGCTATCAAAACTAAAACCTTAATTATTGAAAGACAAGTGCTCAAGCTATTTTGATATAAGCATTACAATAAACTGTTATCATCTTCGTCTTCATCATCCCAGCTGAGTGTGCCACCCGTTTGATACTCAGTAACACGGGTTTCAAAAAAATTCTTTTCTTTTTTTAGATCCATCATTTCACTCATCCATGGAAACGGGTTTTCCGCTCCTGGATATTGCTCGGGCAAACCAATTTGAGCACAACGACGATTGGCTATAAATTCTAAGTATTCTTTAAACATAGCTGAATTCATACCTAAAATGCCATTTGGCATGGTATTCTCTGCATAGCGATACTCTAAATCTACAGCTTCACGAATCATTCGAATAGCTTCTTGTTGAAGCTCTTGATTCCACAGATTAGGGTTTTCTATTTTTATTTGATTAATCACATCTATACCAAAATTCATATGCATTGATTCATCGCGTAAAATATACTGAAATTGCTCTGAGGTTCCTGTCATCTTATTACGTCTGCCCATCGACAATATTTGGGCAAAACCGACATAAAAAAAGATGCCCTCGAAAATGACATAAAAAGCGATTAAGTCACGCAATAATCGCTGATCGGCTTCAGCTGTGCCAGTTTTAAACTCAGGATCACCTAAACTTTGAGTGTAGGGTAATGCCCATGAAGCTTTTTCAGCGACTGAAGGAATTTCTCTATACATGTTAAATACTTCGGCCTCATCCAAGCCTAAACTTTCAATAACGTATTGATAAGCGTGAGTATGTAATGCTTCTTCAAATGCTTGACGTAATAAGTACTGGCGACACTCAGGATTGGTGATGTGACGATAAACGGCGAGTACTAAGTTGTTGGCCACAAGTGAGTCTGCGGTTGAAAAAAAGCCTAAATTACGCTTGATAATTCTGCGCTCTTCATCATTTAATCCGTCTTTTGAATTCCACAGTTCAATGTCTGCTGACATGTTAATTTCGTTAGGCATCCAGTGATTGGCGCACCCATCTAAATATTTTTTCCATGCCCATTTATATTTAAATGGTACAAGTTGATTCAAATCAGCACGACAGTTGATAATACATTTATCATCAACTTGCACTCTAGCTGCGCCCATATCTAAAGATTCTAAACCTGTTGCTCCGCTTGCAGTTTTAATTGCTATTGCTTCCATATTATTCTCCTCTTACTCTAATAAAATTTAATCATTGACAGGCTTCACAGTCTGGATCTTCAATCGAACATGCTTTAGGCATGGGTTGACTTTTTACTGCACTCAAACTGTCGTCATTAATAGTTGATTTTTCTGCATTAGTTGCACCTAAACTACGCATATAATAAGTTGTTTTTAGCCCACGAAGCCACGCTAAACGATATAATCTATCAAGTTTTTTGCCAGAAGCTTGTGCCATGTATAGATTGAGAGATTGCGCTTGATCAATCCATTTTTGTCGGCGTGAGGCACATTCAACCAACCAACGAGGGTCAATTTCGAATGCAGTCGCGTAACGTTTACGGATTATTTCAGGAATGCGTTCGATGGCTTGCACACTTCCATTAAAATATTTGAGGTCGTTTACCATGACTTCATCCCATAAATCTAATTCTTTTAAGTCTTTTACTAGATACGGATTTACAATAGTAAATTCGCCCGATAAGTTAGACTTGACATATAAATTCTGATAAGTGGGTTCTATAGATTGGCTAACTCCAACAATATTAGAGATAGTTGCAGTAGGAGCAATCGCCATGACGTTGGAATTACGCATGCCAATGTTTTTAACTCGCTGACGTAAATATTCCCAATCAAGCGTCATTGATCGATCCATCTCAAGGTATTGCTCCCCACGGGTTTTGGCTAAAATTTCGATTGAATCAATCGGTAATATACCTTGTTGCCATAATGAACCTTCAAAAGTAGGATAAGCCCCCCGTTCATCGGCAAGCTCGCAGGAAGAAGATATTGCATGATAACTAATGAGTTCCATCGAGCGATCCGCAAAGCTAACAGCTTCGTCAGAACAGTAATCAATACCTAATTCATATAGAGCATCTTGAAAGCCCATAATGCCTAAGCCTACTGGCCGATGTTTTAAATTCGAGTGCCGTGCTTGTGGAACTGAATAATAGTTAATATCTATAACGTTATCTAACATACGCATTGCAGTTTTTATTGTTTTTGCCAATTTTTCTTTATCAAGCGCGTTTTCAGTAATATGTGCAGGCAAGTTAATACTTCCCAGATTACACACAGCGATTTCATCTGCTGAAGTATTTAGGGTGATTTCAGTGCATAAATTAGAGCTATGGACGACGCCCATATGTTGTTGAGGCGATCGCAAATTGCAAGGATCTTTAAAGGTAATCCAAGGGTGGCCAGTTTCAAAGAGCAAGCCTAACATTTTGCGCCATAATGCGATTGCAGAAATAGTTTTAGTATTTTGAATATTGCCATTTTTAGCTTCAATTTCGTATTTTAAGTAGGCTTCTTCAAAGGCTTTACCGTATAAATCATGCAAATCAGGAGTGTCATCAGGTGAGAACAAAGTCCATTCTTTATTTTCTGAGACTCTTTTCATAAACAAATCAGGAATCCAGTTAGCAGTATTCATATCATGAGTACGGCGTCGCTCGTCTCCGGTATTCTTGCGTAGCTCTAAGAATGACTCAATACATTTGTGAAAGGTTTCTAAATAAGCGCAGCCGGCACCTTTGCGTTTGCCCCCTTGGTTCACTGCCACCAAAGTTGCGTTTGCTACGACCATAAAAGGAATAGGGCCTTGAGATAAACCGTTTGTTCCTTTTATTTTAGATCCTGAGGCGCGTACTGGGGTCCAGTCATTACCTAGACCACCAGCAAACTTAGAAAGTAAGGCATTATCTTTGATCGCAGCGAAAATACCATCTAAATCATCAGGAATAGTCGATAAATAGCAACTTGAGAGTTGAGGTCTGATGGTCCCCGAGTTAAATAAGGTTGGTGTTGAGCTGATGTAATCAAACGAAGACAGTAGCATGTAGAATTCAATTGCGCGTTTTTCTTTGTCATCTTCATTAAGTGCTAAGCCCATGGCTACACGCATGAAAAAAGCTTGTGGTAACTCGTAACGAACTTTATCACAGTGAATAAAATATCTGTCATAAAGGGTCTGTAAACCTAAGTAAGTGAAACTTAGATCTCGCGTTGGTATGAGTGCTTGGCCTAATTTTTCTAAATCAAAACTCTTTAATGCTGGGTCAAGACGATTTAATTCAACCCCTTTGGTAATATAATGAATGAAATATTGTGGATACATTTGAGCCATTTCAGCTTGAGAGGCACCTGCATTTAAACCCAAAAAATTCAATGCTTCGCCTCGCAAGTCGCTTAGTAATAAGCGAGCAGCAACATAGCTATAGTTAGGTTCTTGCTCAATCAAAGTCCGTGCCGAGAGCACTAAAGCACGATTGACATCTTTTATTGAAACACCATCAAAAAGATTTCGCTTGACGTCACTAACAATGCCTTTCGAAGTTACGTTAGTCAAATCTGCGCAAGCATCATTGACCATGTCATGAAGTCGTTGGATATCTAGCGGAATTCGCAAACCATCGTCAAGTATCACATGTAAGATGGGCTCAGAATCATTTGTTCGATTCGCACGTGCTCGACTATGCGCTTCACGATACAGAATATAAGCTCTAGCCACTTTGTGTTCACCATCACGCATTAACGCAAGTTCAACTTGGTCTTGAATAAGCTCAATATCTAGCGTTCCGCCCGTAGGCATCCGGCGATTAAAAACTGCAGTGACTTGCGCGGCAAGTCGTTTTACTTTTTCATGAACACGAGTGGATTCGGGGGCATTTTTTCCTTCTACAGCAAGAAACGCTTTTGTCATGGCGACAGCAATTTTTTCTTCATTATAGGCAGTAATTTCATTATTTCGGCGTATGACGCGAATTTCACCAGGAATAAGTTCTTTGACTTGAGAGTGAATATCAGTGGGTGAGGGATTGCAATGATTGAATCCGTCGTCTGAATGATAGGTTTTGGATTGATGCATCTTTTTTATATCTCCACAGAGCAATGAAATTCCTTTATCCAAGTGAATAATTTGAGGATAAAAGAATAATTAAATAATCGATTGGTTAATTTTAAAGCCTCATTAAAAAGATTAACCAAAATAAACCGAAAACACAATATATAGGTGTTTTTGTTTATTGCTGTCACAATATAATGGATTTTGGGTCTGTCAGTCAAGGATAAAATTCAAATTAAAAATGCTCATAACATCGAAGAATAGCTTAAAGCCTGATGATAGAAAGGCTAATAAGGTTTAACTAAGGATAAAAAAAATTGTCATGCATATTTGCTAAACTTAAGTGTCGACGACAAATTTTAAATTTTTCTGATTAAAAAGATTCCCACTCAGGATAGAGTGAGAACCTGATTATAAAAAAAGTTACTGATTAAAGTTTTCGGCAACGAAATCCCAACTGACAAGTTGCCAAAAGTTTTCAAGATATTTTGGTCGAGCATTACGCACATCAATATAATAAGCATGTTCCCAAACATCGCACACGAGTAAAGGAGTTTGATTTTCAGTCAAAGGATTCCCAGCATTACCTGCGTTAACGATGGCTAGCGACCCATTCGCTTCACGAACCAACCAAGTCCAGCCAGAGCCAAATAGACTGGTCGCTGACTGAGTAAAAGCTTTTTTAAAATCTTCAAAAGAGCCAAACTGATCATCAATCGCCGCAGCTAAATCTCCGCCTGGGATGCCGCTGGAGTCTGGTGTTAAACAATGCCAATAAAAGGTATGATTCCACGTTTGGGCGGCGTTATTGAACAACCCACCGCTTGCTTCCTTTATAATAGTTTCTAAATCAGCTTCAGCAAACGGTGTGTCTTGAATCAAATTGTTCAAATTATTGACATAAGTTTGATGGTGCTTGGTATAATGGTACTCTAATGTTTCCTTAGAAATATGGGGCTCTAACGCATTTAAAGCATAGGGCAGAGCTGGTAATTCATGTTTCATAAAGATCTCCTTTTGAAGTTAGCGATTTTGTTTAACAAATTCATTCTAACGATTTCTCGCTAAAATCTCTAATGATTTCTACGATCAATTGTGCTAGACTTTCATTTATTTAAACAAAACGAATAGATAGGCAAAAAGTGGATATTATGCAAACCATAGCTGAACAAATTCAGCAAAACGAAGTGATTTTATATATGAAAGGAAGTCCAGAAATGCCGCAATGTGGGTTTTCTGCGCAAGCTGTGAGGTGCTTACAAGCTTGTGGTCGACCCTTTGCATACGTGGATGTGTTATCAGCACCTGATATTCGTGCAAATTTGCCTAAATATGCGAATTGGCCAACCTTTCCTCAGCTTTACGTTGATGGAGAGCTAGTTGGCGGCTGTGATATCATCACTGAAATGTATGAGGCAGGTGAATTAAAACAGCTTATCGTTAAAGATTAAGCTGTTTAATGTGACCTTGTCATAGAATCGTCATTACATTTGACTCTGCAAATAACGTTCTATTCCGATGGTATCGATCAATTTTAGCTGAGTTTCAAGCCAATCAACATGTTCTTCTTCACTGCTTAGTATGTCAGCAAATAAGTCTCTTGATACGTAATCACTCACAGATTCAGCATAACCAACCGCCTCACGTAATAAGGGAATTGCTTCAGATATTTCAAGTTGCAGATCGCATTGCAACACTTCGTGTGGGTGTTCACCGATTAATAATTTACCTAAATGTTGTAGATTTGGTAAGCCATGTAAGAATAAAATACGCTCGATGAGTTTATCAGCGTGCTTCATCTCATCTATCGATTCTTCGTGTTCTTTATTAGCGAGTTTTTCATAGCCCCAATCACGATACATTTTTGCATGTAGAAAATATTGATTAATTGCCGTTAATTCATTTTTTAGAGCGTGATTTAAGTATTCAATCACTCTAGCGTCACCTTTCATCGCAAGTCCTTATTAATTGTAAAAAATGTAATTAGTGTAAATGTTCAGATTAATTTGTCAATTAATCTATCGTTGAGCTTTAGGGTGTTTTTGATTAACTATTTGCCATTTGTTGGGTTTGACGTCGTGCTTGTTCTAAAACCTGTTGAGCGTGCTCACAACAACAACCGCAATTTTGAGCGACGCCAAGCTGCTGTCCTAAGTCAGCCATTGAGCAAACATTTCCCTGACAAACTTCTTGAATAATTTGACGTTCAGTAACGCCACTACAAAGACATACATACATTAATCGTAATAAAACTAATTCAAATAAATGACATACTTACTAATTTAGTCTAAATGAGAATCATTGTCAAATAGGGGGTGACAATTCTCTTCTTTATCACGAAGGGTAAACCGGGATAATGGCTACGTATGAGGCTAAAATGAGTTTTTACGGCTAAATTGACTGCTTTAATTGACTATGGCACAATGGGCAACTATGTCTTTTGAGGAGAAAACGTATGAGTGAAGCAAATGTTCTAGTCGGCCGTCAAGCCCCTGATTTTACTGCTCCGGCTGTGTTAGCTGACGGCCAAATCGTTAGTGAATATACTTTATCGAATATTATTAAAAATAAATATAGCTTATTAGTCTTTTATCCATTAGATTTTACTTTTGTTTGTCCGTCTGAGCTTATTGCTCTGCATCATCGAGTAGAAGATTTAAAAACTCGAAATGTTGAAGTCATAGCTATTTCTATTGATTCTCAATTTACGCATGCTGCATGGCGCAATACTCCGATTGAGAAAGGTGGTATAGGTGAAGTTGGTTATACCATGGTTGCAGATGTAAAACATGAAATTTGCCGCGCCTATGGCGTCGAACATCCTCAAGCAGGAGTTGCTTTTCGAGCAACTTGTTTAATTGATGAACAAGGAATGGTTCGCGCCCAAATCATTAATGATTTACCTTTAGGTCGAAATATAGATGAATTTATCCGTCTAGTTGATGCATTACAATTTTTCGAGGAGCACGGTGAAGTATGTCCCGCAAACTGGAATAAAGGTAAGGCTGGGATGCGCCCAACTACTGAAGGCGTCGCAGAATATTTATCGACTTATGCAGAGCAACTCTAAATAATTAAAAATTGTAAAAGCTTGTGCGGTTTAAGCAGCATAAGCTTTTTTTTATAGAGTAATCAGCAACTTTCAATTACAAATGGTGACGCGTGACTCGTTGAATGTCGGCAGATTTCTTTAAGGTTTTAATTAAACATTCCAATTTATCGATATTTTCTGATTTTATTTGAATTTCTAAATGAACTTGATTGTCTTTGGTCTTTGTACGTGTGCGTAAACTCATTAACGGAATTTTTTCTGCTGCAAGCATTGACAATACATCACGCACCAAATCTTGCCTGTCATTGGCGATTATGTGTAGATCGACTGGATAATCTAAAGTTTCGTGTTTAGCTTCTGTCGCCCAATTAACATTGATGAGCCTTTCCGGGTATTTAGATTTGATAATATTATTGCAATCTTTACGGTGAATAGAGACCCCACGTCCGCGGGTAATAAAGCCAACAATGACATCACCTGGGATCGGTTTGCAGCAGCCCGCAAAAACCGTTAGTAAATTATCAACACCCTCTATTTCAATGGCTTGTTGACCAAGTTTGTTTGTAGAATGAATCATTTTTGAGGAAATGTTGGGCTCAGGCTTAACGTTTTGAATGGCAAGCAATTCTTTGATGGTGTTACAGGCCTGCCCTAATTTTAAGTCTCCAGTACCGATCGCCGCAAAGAGATCACTGGTAGAGCGATAATGTAGTTTGGCGGCAATATTTGCAAAGTTAATTTGATTAAAACTAATACCATGACCAAGGCGCTTGATTTCAATTTCAAGATCTTTATACCCTTGTTGAATATATTGCTCGTAATCGAGTTTACGAAAATATTGATGAATTTTAGCGCGAGCTCGGCTTGTGGTAACATATCCTGTTTGAGGAATCAGCCAATCTCGACTGGGTTTCGGTATTTTTCGCGTTAAAATTGTGACTCGATCCCCTGTGCTTAGTTGGTAAGTTAGTGGAACAATATGTTCATTTATCTTTGCACCTTTACAGCGATGACCAATTTGAGTGTGAATATGGTATGCAAAATCGAGGGGAGTAGCGCCTTTGGGCAAATCAACAATCTCGCCTGCGGGGGTGAAGACATAAACTCGATCGCCGAATATTTGCTGCATTTGAGTGCCACAGCCTTTACTTTCTGGGGCCACTAAATCTTGCTGCCATTCTAATACATTGCGGAGCCAAGCAATTTTTTTTTCATAGTCACTTTGTTGGGTATGACCTTCTTTATATTTCCAGTGTGCAGCGACACCTAACTCAGACTCTTGGTGAATTGCAAAAGTGCGAATTTGCACTTCTAAATTGCGGTTTTCCGGACCAACCACAGCGGTATGCAATGAACGATAACCATTAGGCTTAGGGTGAGCAATGTAATCATCAAATTCCTCTGGAATTGGGGGCCATAATTCATGAACACAGCTTAGGGCAGCATAGCAATCTTCTACGCTGTCAACCAATATTCGTACTGCACTGACATCATATATTTGTTCGTAATCAACATTCTTACGCGACATTTTTCGATAAATACTAAAGATATGCTTTGCCCTTCCTGTGATTTTAAAAGTTTTGATGCCGAGCTTGATTAATCCGACAGACAATAATGATTCAACACGCTTAATAAAAGCTTCTCGTTCAAGTCTTTTTTCTGCTAATTTTTTTGCTAGAGTTTTGTATGTATCTGCATGTAAGTAACGAAAACATAAGTCTTCTAGTTCCCATTTCAGCTGGCCGATTCCTAACCGATTAGCTAAAGGTGCATAAATGTGAAATATTTCCATAGCAATCGTCCGTTTCATTGGTTCAGGCATTACTGATGCTGCACGGATAATCGCTGTTTTTTCAGCTAATTTAATCATTACTACTCGCACGTCTTCTACCATCGCCAGCATCATTTTTCGAATATTGTCTATTTGATTACGCTGTTGGATAGCAAGTCCTAATTGTGCTTGATCAAATAAAATTCGTGTTAAATCCATACGCTCTGCGCCAACCAATAGCCTTGCTACTGAGGGACCGATTTCATCTTCGATGACGTCGATTGTTAGATCGCCATACTGAACATGACAAAATAAAATTGCAGCACAGATCACATATTGATCGGCATGAAGATCAAATAATATTTCAGCTATTTCAAGGCCTAAATGCAAACAAGTTTTATTAGAATTTAATATGAGTTCATTGTTGTCAACCAGTTGACTGAGCTGACATGCTTGAGTGATGAGTTTAATGCTTCCAGGTAAGCGCTTACTTGCAATATTATTTAACCAATCTTGGATATCAATATTACCATCAGACTTTATGTAATTGCACTGTTTTATTTTTACCATAATCTAGAAATATAGAATGTGTTGAAATACAATTTTTAAGTTGCCCATAAGTTAAGAAATTCCTCAAAATAGGTTCGATTCGTTTCTTTTAAATACTGACGGGCAAATTCTACCTCTTCGAGGTATTGAGTTTCGAACAAGTGCCCCCGCATTAACTGGAAACGAAGATAGACTAAGTAAGTATTTAAAACATCAGTTTCACAGTAGGCGCGTATGTCAGCTATTTTACCGGTTTTATAGTATTCCCACACTTTACTACCATCCATGCCCATTTTTCCTGGAAATCCTAATAAGCAAGCAATTTTATCAAGAGAGGCATACGCTTTATTGGTGTAGCTAGCTAATACATCCATCAAATCTAGATGGCGCTCATGATAACGATTAAGATAATTGTCCCACCGAAAGTTTTGATTGTTTTTACCTGTTTCCCAGTAACAACTAGCGTTAATTCCATGCAAGAGAGCACGATAATGCAGAACAGGGCAGTCAAATCCACTGCCGTTCCAGCTCACTAAAGAAGGGGTTAATCGCTCAATTCCTTGAAAAAATAATTCAATAATCTCTGCTTCATCACTGACTTCAGTGCCCAGTGAATAAATTTTTAATTGTTGTGATGTTCGAACGACTACTGAGATGCAAACGACTTGATGATAACAGTGAGGTAAGAATTCATTGCCACATTCTCCACGTCGTAATGCAAACATAGCATTCGCTATTTCAGTTTCAGATAAATTATTAATATTATGATATTTTGCCCAGGCATAAGTATCAGGGACAGTTTCAATATCAAAAATAACAAGATTATTCACGACTACTCCAAAACATCGCTAAAATCAAAAAGCCCGCAAAACTTGCGGGCCTTTGAAAAGCGTGATGGTGGAGAAACATTTGAACCCACCGAATTTTAGGTGGGAACGATCTGTAACGCTTTAGGCTTCTTATTCAAAGATAAGCATGCGCACCACATTAGCTAGTTCAGTCCCTTTCTGAGACGCATCTGGGTCAACATCATCCACCAACCACGCTTGATTTCAGTATACTACTACTATATTTAAGTTGCAAGATAATTTAATATTAAGGTTGCTCTAAGCTGAGCTTAAGGTTAAGGTATAACTATTTTTAATTAAGGAATATTCTATGAAGGCAATCTTACTGATTATTTTAGTTTTCGTATCAAATGAAGTTTTTTCTAATCCTGAACCAATATTTGTTAGCCAATACCCTGAATTAGAACATGGATTAAAATTAAAAAATATTAAGAAATGTCAAAAACAAGTAGGCGTTGATTGTCAACCTCATGAAAAATTATCACAGTTATTAAATTGCGCCCACGCGACGATGCAAAATAAACCCTATTGCCAACAAAACGTAATATTTCTTGACGAGCAGAAAGCTCTAATCAAATCAGTCAGTAGCTTAGGAAATATTGGATTAATCTATGCAAAAATTTTATCTGCTGAAAATAAAAATAGTTATTTTATGGTAGATGTAAGCGGACAAATTATTAAACCTACCGGTTATCTTAACTTAAAACATGCTAGAAATTTCAAGTTGCTAAAGCAAAAATATTCAAAAATTGAGCTTTGGCGGCAAGTGGTCAATCCACCGCGTTACCAATCTCTAGCAAATGGTGAACAACAACTTATTTTCAAACAAATTTTATTAAATGGTTGCCATGGTTGTGAACAAGTTGGTATAGCAACTGTTGTCTATCAATTTACAAAAGATGGCTTATTTAAAGGTACTAAAGTAACTGAGCTGACGCCTAGTGCGAATGACCATGTGCTTGCAAGTTAATTCGGTAGAAATGAAACGAGACTATTCTCGCTTCATTCCAGACATATTTTGTACCATGCTGATCAAATCGGTTGGAAAAGGAAAAACAATTGTAGATGTGCGATCATTGCCAATATTAGTTAATGTCTGCAAGTAACGTAATTGCATTGCTTGTGGATTGCTAGATAACACATGAGCAGCTTCAACTAATTTTTGTGAGGCTTGCAATTCACCCTCTGCATTAATAACTTTAGCTCTTCGTTCGCGTTCTGCTTCAGCTTGCTTAGCAATCGCACGAATCATACTTTCATCAATATCAATATGTTTAATTTCTACGTTCCTAACTTTTACACCCCACGCATTAGTTGCTTCATCAAGGATTTTTTGAATATCTAAATTCAATTTTTCTCGTTCTGATAGCATTTCGTCAAGCTCATGCTGACCAAGCACCGAGCGTAGCGTTGTTTGTGCAAGTTGGCTGATTGCTTCATAATAGTTTTCAACTTGAATAATAGCATTTTCGGGCTCAATAACTCTAAAGTATACAACAGCATTGACACGTACCGAGACGTTATCTTTAGAAATCACATCTTGGCTAGGCACATCCATAACAACAGTTCGAAGTTGTACTTTTACCATTTGCTGTAAAACTGGAATCAAAATGATTAATCCAGGTCCTTTGACTGTTTGAAACCTGCCAAGAAAAAAGACCACTCCACGCTCGTATTCACGTAATACTTTTAACATCGACAGTAGTAGAACGCCGAGGATAATTACCATAAACACTATTGAACTCATATCTATATCTCCTAAATTTATACTTTGGGTTCCACTTCTAATATCAAGCCATGTAAAGCAATAACTTTGACTATTTGTCCTTCAAAAAGAAACTGATTACTGTAGCAGTGCCAATTTTCACCTTCAACAACAATCCATTGCGTATTAGCTTTTACAGTCCCATATTTACCAATCATTAATTCCTTTCCTATGACTCTCTTACAGCGAGAGTATCCCCATACCATATAAATAGTCATTAGGAGGGCTATAGCAATTACTGTTATTGAAATGGTGATTATTTCTGTACCAGAAATTTTTTCAAATGCGTAATAATCATTGATTGAAACTAAATGGGGCAAAATTTATACTCCACTGCAATCATTTAATAATACCTTTCTAAGTTAGTAAATGACATTAATATTAACTATTTAAAGTATAGCTCAGAGTTTTAATTTTTTGAAGACAAGCAGTCTGCTTGTGGTAGATGAGTACTCACTGATACACTAAAGATTGTTTATTTTGTGTGCATTTTGTTGAAGTAAATGAAATTTTACCTGGTTCTCATCAGCATTTCCAGGTACGATAAAGCTTTTAATTGGAGATTATTGGCGATGCGATTAATATTGCTTGGCCCTCCTGGTGCTGGAAAAGGCACTCAAGCTCAATTTATCAAAGATACTTACCATATTCCTATTATTTCTACAGGCGCCATTCTCCGTGAAGCAGTTAATTCAAACTCACCGTTAGGGCAGCAAGTAAAGTCCATCATGGATTCTGGCCAATTGGTGCCCGACAAACTAATGATTGATATTGTCAAAGCTAGAATTAATCAAGCAGATTGCAAACTTGGGTTTTTATTAGATGGTTTTCCGCGAACAATCGCCCAAGCTGATGCCCTGAAAACCCAGCATATCGATCTGGATTTTGTTGTAGAAATAAAAGTCCCTGACGAAGTTATCGTCGAACGTATGAGTGGTCGACGGATTCATATAGCTTCTGGAAGGACTTACCATATTAAATATTCGCCACCACAAACACCTGGCGTAGATGATATTACTGGAGAACCTCTAGTATTGCGTGATGATGATAGTGAAGCGACCGTTCGTCAACGTTTATCAGTGTATCATGAGCAAACAGCACCTTTGGTAGACTACTACAAAAATTTTAAGCCAGCAGATGGAGTTGTTCATCCAACCTATTTTATGGTCGATGGAACTCAGAAAATATTTGATGTGCAAAATAAAATCGTTAAAGCGTTAACTGCAAATTTGGCAAGCTAAATACAATGAATATTAAATCTGATTTTGGAGTATTATTAGTTAACTTGGGAACTCCTGAAAAGCCTGATGCTAAGCATATTCGTCAATTTCTGCGTGAATTTCTATCAGATCCCCGTGTTATCGATTTGCCTAGACCTTTGTGGTCTATGATTCTTAATGGGTTCATATTGCCATTCCGACCCCATAAAATAAAGCATGCTTATCAAAAAATTTGGACGAACTCCGGCTCTCCTTTACGCTATATTACTCTTGAGCAACAAGCTATGTTAAAGCATAAACTTAATGAGTTTTATGATGCTCAAATTCCTGTAGAAATAGGAATGACTTATGGCCAACCGACTTTGCGAGAAGGCTTATTAAAGTTACGCCAACATCAAGTGACCAAAGTGATTATACTGCCATTATACCCACAGTATTCGGCAACGACTACCGCTTCTATTTTTGATAAGGTCGCTGAATTATTAAAAAAATGCCCATGTCTACCTGAAATTCGTATGGTTAATCATTATTACGCTAATCCAACTTACATCGCTGCAGTTGCTCAATCGATTCAAGCATATCAATTGAGTCACGGCAAGCCTGAACAATTGATTTTTTCATTTCATGGGATTCCTCAAAGGTATGCGAATAAAGGAGATCCATATCCTCTCCAGTGTCATGAAACAGCCAGGTTGATTGCACAAGAGTTAAATTTAGAACAAGACGAGTGGAAAATCACTTTCCAATCTCGTTTAGGCCGCGCTGAATGGTTGAAACCATACACTGATAAAACCCTAGCAGCTTTAGCTCAACAAGGTGTAAAAAATGTACAAGTGAGTTGCCCAGGCTTTGCAGTTGACTGTCTAGAGACCCTCGAAGAAATTGCTTTACAAAATAGAGATACTTTCTTTACCAACGGTGGCGAGAAGTATGCTTATATTCCGGCATTAAATGCTGAGAGAAGCCATATTGAGTTACTTGCTCAACTTATACAAAACCAAGCTCAGAGTTGGGTTTGATGATTCAGTTGTTAGTTTGAACGCTAAATACTAATAATAAATTTGACTCGATCAATTGGCAGTATCTAAACGCTTGTTTTTACAATGCTAAATTATCAAAAAATACATAGCCTAACTCAATACATCGACGATTATTTAAAATAAATTAACGTTTTTCAATGTCTATAAATGGGCGCTCTTTTTCTCCAGTGTATAATTGTCTCGGACGTCCAATCCTGAACCTAGGCATGCTAAACATTTCACTCCAATGCGCGATCCAGCCAACTGTACGAGCAAGAGCAAATATTACGGTAAACATATTGGTTGGAATTCCTAATGCACTAAGCGTTATGCCAGAATAGAAGTCAACGTTAGGGAATAATTTTTTCTCAATAAAATAATCGTCTTCAAGCGCGATTTTTTCTAACTTCATTGCAAGTTTGAATAAAGGGTTGTCAGCCAAACCAACTTCTTCTAAAACTTCATGGCAGGTTTGACGCATGACTTTTGCCCGTGGATCATAGTTTTTATAAACTCGATGCCCAAACCCCATCAATCGAAATGGATCATTTTTATCTTTAGCGCGCTCAATAAACTCACCAATTTTACTTTCATCACCGATTTCATTTAGCATATTTAAGACGGCTTCATTGGCGCCTCCATGGGCGGGACCCCAAAGTGCACCAATCCCTGCAGATATGCATGCAAATGGATTTGCACCAGAAGAGCCAGCAAGACGAACTGTAGATGTTGATGCGTTTTGCTCATGATCTGCATGCAATATGAAAATTCTGTCTAAGGCTCTAGCTAACAGCGGCTTAGGTACCCATTTTTCACATGGAACACCTTTCATCATATAATAAAAATTTTCGGCATAATCTAATTCGTTATCAGGATATGTAAATGGCATCCCTAAGTAGTATTTGTAGCACATGGCAGCAAGTGTTGGCATTTTTGAAATCAGCCGCATGGCTGACAGTTCTCTGTTAATTGGGTTATTAATATCTAAAGAATCATGATAGAAAGCTGATAGGGCACCGACCACTCCAACCATTATTGCCATTGGGTGAGCATCGCGTCGAAATCCATTAAAAAATTGGCGAATTTGCTCATGTACCATAGTGTGTTGCTTGATGGTGTCGATAAAATTGGCATTTTCAACTTTATTTGGCAACTCTCCATTAAGTAATAAATAGCAAACTTCTAAATAATTCGAATGCTCAGCTAGTTGTTCTATTGGGTAGCCGCGGTGCAGTAAAACTCCTTTTGCACCATCGATAAAGGTTATTTTTGATTCACATGAAGCTGTTGAAACAAATCCAGGATCAAAAGTAAAAGTCGCATAGCCACCCAGTTGGTTAATATCAATAACGTCTTGCCCTAATGAGCCGCTGAAAATAGGTAGTTCTATTGGATCTTGGTGCCCAGGCAATTGTAAATAAGCTTTTTTATCAGACATGTGGTGGCTCCATTTAAATCAATTCATTGGTATATTATCATCTATAAAATTAATTGTAGTTGAAATTTTCTTATGCGTCATATTTTCTTGGTTTTCTTACCGATAAATTTTTATAACTTTACTTTCCAAGTATAAAATTAGCTTGGTCAAAAAATGCCAATTATAAAGTATCGCTACAAATTTTTGATTATAGTAGCAATTATAAATAAATTTGCTATAATTATTAGGACTTTAACTAATAGGGAGTCTAGAAGTGTGACTAAGAACAAGCCAATTAATCTGCGCTTAACAACTATACATTTTCCAATATCTGCGATTACATCTATTCTCCACCGAATATCTGGTGTTTTATTGTTCTTCTTTATCCCAATAGTTTTATGGGCACTTGATTTGTCTCTTGCAAACCAAGCAAGTTTTGCATCTTTGAAAAAAACTCTAACTCAGCCCGTGAGTAAATTTGCTATATGGGGAATGTTAGCCTTTGTTGCGTATCATATAGTCGCTGGTATTCGTCACTTGATGATGGACTGGGGGTGGGGTGAAACCCGCAAAAGCGCTACCTACAGCGCATATTTACTTATTGTAACTACACTTGTTTTAGTGATTTTAATAGGATTTTGGGTATGGTAAAGAACGCAACTAGTTATAGTGGTAGTGGTTTACGCGATTGGTTAGTGCAGCGTGTGTCAGCAGTTGTTATAGCAATTTATGTGGTTTTTTTAGTAAGCTTTTTAATGACGAAAGGCGAGCTTAACTATGAGCAATGGCAAGCTTTATTCAGTCACAATGTAATGAAAGTTGCGACAATTGTAACATTATTATTTGTGATGTTACACGCATGGGTAGGGTTGTGGACAGTTTTTACAGATTACCTAAAGTGTACTATTTTACGAATTTTTATTGAAGTTTTGACGATATTTGCCTTAGTCAGCTATTTCGTTTGGGGTGTGATTTTAGTGTGGAGTGTGTAAGCAATGGGCGTACCTACCTATGAATTTGATGCGGTAATTATAGGCGCTGGCGGTGCTGGCATGAGATCAGCATTAGCTCTGGCTGAATCTGGTTGGAAGACAGCGCTATTATCTAAAGTTTTTCCAACGCGATCCCATACAGTTTCTGCTCAGGGCGGAATCACTTGCGCTTTGGGTAATTCACATGAAGATGATTGGCGTTGGCACATGTATGATACTGTCAAAGGCTCAGATTTTTTGGGTGACCAAGATGCTATAGAATATATGTGTAGCGCGGGCCCAGAATGTGTTTATGAGTTAGAGCACATGGGTTTGCCTTTTTCACGTTTTGACAACGGTCGAATCTATCAGCGACCATTTGGGGGACAATCAAAAAATTTTGGTGGTGAACAAGCGGCAAGAACGTGTGCTGCTGCTGATCGTACGGGTCATGCTTTACTGCACACGCTGTATCAAAAAAATATTGAGGCGAATACCTGCGTATTTTCCGAATGGTATGCAATCGATTTAGTTAAATCAGCTGATGGACAAGGGTTTGCTGGAGTGACTGCAATTAATATCGCAACAGGTGAAGTTGTATTTATTAATTCACGAGCAGTCATCCTTGCAACAGGTGGCGCAGGGCGTATTTACCAGTCAACAACTAATGCTCTAATTAATACAGGTGATGGTATCGGTATCGCAGCTCGTGCGGGTTTACAATTACAAGATATGGAAATGTGGCAATTTCATCCCACTGGGATCGCCGGCGCTGGTGTATTAGTCACTGAAGGCTGTCGGGGTGAGGGTGGCTATTTAATTAATAAAGATGGTGAGCGTTTTATGGAGCGATATGCTCCGCATGCAAAAGATTTAGCTTCTCGAGATGTTGTTGCAAGAGCGATGGCTCTTGAACTGCGATCAGGTAAAGGTTTTGAGCCTGGTGGTATCGATCATGTAAAATTAAAACTTGATCATTTAGGATCTGAGTTACTTGATTCTCGGTTGCCAGGTATTTGTGAATTATCAATCACTTTTGCTGGGGTAGATCCAAGACGAGAGCCAATCCCAGTCGTTCCAACGTGTCATTATATGATGGGTGGTATCCCGACGAATAAGCATGGTCAAGTGATTATCCACAAAGACAAGTCTGACAATGTGATCGATGGTTTATATGCTGCAGGTGAAGTTGCGTGTGTATCTGTTCATGGTGCGAATCGCCTTGGGGGTAATTCATTATTAGATTTGGTCGTTTTTGGTCGAGCATCTGGGTTGCATGTGCTTGAGTGCTTACGAGACGGGCTTTCACTTAAACGCGCAAGTGAGGGTGAGATTGACGCCTCACTAGCAAGATATAATCGCTGGGAAAATAATAAAGATGGCGAATCCGTTCACCAGCTTCGGTCAGAATTGCAAGCCATTATGCAAAGTGATTTTGGGGTTTTTCGTGACGGGTCTTCGATGGCTACTGGTTTAGAAAAATTAACCCAGCTTAGAGAGCGGGTGACTAAAGCTTCGATCAACGATCATAGCAATGTTTTTAATACGGCGAGAATCGAAGCTATGGAATTAGACAATTTAATTGAAACGGCAATAGCTACTGCATTTGCGGCAAACTATCGCACTGAAAGCCGTGGTGCTCATTCACGAGAAGATTTCCCTAAACGCAACGATGCTGAGTGGTTGTTCCATAGTATGTATCAAAAAGAAGGTGACACTATATCCATGCGTGATGTAAATATGCAACCGCTAACAATGGATAAATTTGAGCCTAAAGAACGTGTTTATTAATTCAGGTAGAGGTTGAGTTATAATGAAGGTCGCTAAAACAACTAAGTTCGTTAAATTTTCAATTTATCGATATAATCCTGATAAAGATGATGTGCCTTATATGCAAGATTATGTACTTGAGGTTCCTGCAAATAAAGACATTATGCTTTTAACAGCAATTATGCGAATCAAAGAAGAACAAGATGATACGTTGGCGTTGCGACGTTCTTGCCGTGAAGGTGTCTGTGGTTCTGACGGTATGAATATTAATGGGCGCAACGGGCTTGCATGTGTGACCCCATTGTCTTCTCTAAAACAACCTATTGTATTAAGGCCATTACCAGGCTTTCCTGTGGAGCGTGATTTAATTGTCGATATGGAACAATTTTATCGTCAATATGAAAAAATTCAACCTTATTTGCAAAACGATACACCAGCTCCAGCAAAAGAACGCCTGCAGTCACCTCGAGACCGAAGTAAGCTTGATGGATTATATGAATGTATACTATGTGCTTGCTGTTCAAGCTCCTGTCCATCTTTTTGGTGGAATCCTGACAAATTTATTGGTCCTGCTGGATTATTACAAGCATATCGCTTTTTAGTAGATAGCCGTGATAATAAAGTTACTGAGCGCTTATCTGATTTAGATGATCCGTTTAAGGTTTTTCGATGTCGCACTATCATGAATTGTGTCGACGTTTGTCCAAAAGGATTAAACCCAACCCGAGCGATTGGTAAAATTCGTTCCATGTTACTTCGAGAAGGCACGTAAAATTAGTTGAATAATCGCAAAAAAATCATTGGTTTTGACCTATCGTTTGACTTGCCCTATGGCAAGTTTTTTATGTTTGGCGAAAGCTTAAGGTGTTAGTAATGTCTAATAGACAGTTATTTAAAATATTTACTGAGAATTCTTGCTTATTTGGTGGAAGCTCGGCTTATCTAGAAGAAATGTATGAAGCCTATTTAACAGATCCACAATCTGTCACGTCCGATTGGAGAAAATATTTCGAATCGTTGCCCTCTGTTGCTCCAACAAATCAAGAAGTTTCCCACCAACAATTAAAACAAGAATTTGCCTTACGTGCCAAATTACCTAAGCAACTGACTGTGCAATCCGGTAGTGATGGAAGTTTTCTTAAACAAAGTTTGGTCGCACAGTTAGTCAATGCTTACCGAAGTCATGGCCATCATCATGCAAATTTGAACCCTCTCGGAGATGATCGGCCAAATATCCCGGACTTAGATATCAGCCATTATGGTTTTGATTCAGATGATATGAATACCCTGTTTGAAACAGCAGGATTTTATGGCTCTAACGAAGGTAAAGTCAATTTGCAAATTTTGATCAAACAATTGCAGCAAACCTACTGCGGCAGTATTGGTATAGAGTATATGCATATATCTAATCCTGAGGAAACTCGATGGTTACAACAGCAAATTGAACCCAATCTTGCCCAACCTGATTATCAAATTGAGCGCAAAAAAGAAATTCTCACTCAATTAATTGCGGCTGAAGGATTAGAAAAATTTTTGGGGAACAAATTTGTTGGTCAAAAACGTTTTTCTTTAGAAGGTGGAGACAGTCTGATTCCGATGCTGAATCAAATTGTTCAACGTGCCGGTAAAAATAATACCAAAGAAGTCGTCATTGGTATGGCTCATAGAGGTCGATTGAATGTCTTGATCAATGTCTTAGGTAAAGCACCAAAAGATTTATTTCAAGAATTTGAAGGCAAATTGGTTGATGAAACTCGCAGTGGAGATGTGAAATATCACCTGGGTTACTCTTCAGATGTAGCTGTTGGTGACAATACAATTCACTTGACTTTAGGTTTCAACCCATCACATCTGGAAATTATTTCTCCTGTTATCGAGGGCTCTGTGCGCGCTCGTCAAGAGCGTCGTCAAGATAAAGAGCGAAAGCAAGTCCTGCCTATTGTAATTCACGGCGATGCGGCTTTTGCGGGTCAAGGTGTGGTCATGGAAACCTTTAATATGTCACAAGCACGTGGATATTGTACCGGTGGGACGATACATATTGTCATCAACAACCAAGTTGGGTTTACGACAAGTAACCCTCTAGATGCACGTTCAACGTTGTACTGCACTGATGTGGCTAAGATGGTACAGGCGCCAGTCTTACATGTGAACGCCGACGATCCTGAAGCTGTTGTATTTGTGGCTTTGTTGGCCTTAGAATATCGCAATCGATTTGGTAAAGATATTGTTATTGATTTAGTTTGCTATCGACGTCATGGTCATAATGAATCTGACGAGCCATCAATGACTCAGCCGGTGATGTATCATAAAATACGTCAGCACCCTACACCTGTTAAAATTTATGCAGACAAATTGATTGCGGCAGAACAAATCAAGCAAGATTTTGTAACACAGCTAATTGAAAACTATCGTAAATCTCTGGAAGTAGGGCACCCTGTAGGAGTTTTATTAGCTGATGGCAGAAAAAACTCTGAAAATGTTATGGATTGGAGCAAATATTTAAATCAAACCTGGCAAGCATCGTATGTATCTTCAATGCCGTTAGCGAAGCTGACACAGCTAGGTCAATTATTAGTCGATTTGCCCGACAGCTTAGTGTTGCAAAAACAAGTACAAAGAGAGATCGACGCGAGAAGAAAAATGTATAACAGTGAAGCATCTTTGAATTGGGGTGCTGCTGAAAATTTAGCTTATGCAGCTTTAATCAATCAAGGGTTCTCTGTTAGAATTTCTGGGCAAGATTGTGGACGAGGGACTTTCTCTCACCGCCATGCAGTGCTCCATGATCATAAAACAGGTGATTGTTACACACCGCTACAACATATATCCAAACAGCAGAATCGATTTACTGTTATTGATTCAATATTATCTGAAGAAGCTGTAATGGCTTTTGAGTATGGTTATGCAACCGCTGAGCCTCGTAGTTTAGTGATTTGGGAAGCTCAGTTTGGCGATTTTGCCAACGGAGCTCAAGTGGTGATTGATCAATTCATTAGTTCTGGCTATCAAAAATGGGGCAGACTATGCGGTCTAGTTTTATTGCTACCCCACGGCTACGAAGGTATGGGTCCCGAACATTCTTCAGCGAGGCTAGAGCGCTTCATGCAGTTAGCAGCACAGAAGAACATTCAAGTTTGTGTGCCAACAACACCCGCACAATGCTACCATATGCTTCGTCGTCAAATGTTACGTCCTTACCGTAAACCATTAATTGTGATGACGCCTAAAAGTTTACTACGACACAAGTTGGCCACCTCTTCAATGAAAGAATTAGCTGAGGGTGAATTTAATTTAGTGATACCTGAAATCGATCAAATCAGCGAATCTAAAGTGAATCGGGTTGTTATCTGCAGTGGTAAAGTTTATTATGACTTGCTTGAAGCTAGGCGCGAAAAAAACTTGGATAATGTTGCACTTATTCGTATCGAACAATTGTATCCTTTCCCTAAACAAGCTTTAGAGTCGGAGCTTGCACGTTATGCAAAAGCTAAACGTTTAGTCTGGTGCCAAGAAGAGCCAAAAAATCAAGGTGCATGGTACTGTAGCAGGCATCACTTTGAAACTTGCTTAATGCCTGGACAGGAATTGCTTTATGCAGGGCGAAAAGCTTCTGCTGCACCAGCAGTAGGAGATATGAAAAGACATATAGCGCAGCAGCAAGAATTAGTAGCTGTTGCACTTGAAGGAAATTGTGAAAACTAAAACTTCGAAACCAAGGTGAGGGTTATAATATGACGATTGAAGTGAAAGTACCAGTGTTGCCAGAATCAGTATCAGATGCAACTGTCGCTGCCTGGCATAAAAAAGTCGGTGATTCGGTACGGAGAGATGAAAATATAATAGATTTAGAAACCGATAAGGTGGTACTAGAAGTACCAGCTCCGGAAGACGGCGTAATTAAAGAAATACTTCAAGCTGAAGGTGATACTGTTACAGCTAACCAATTGCTTGCGATTATTGAACCTGGTCAAGTAAACGACGCTGATTCTCAAAATGAAGTTAGCTCAGTTACTGAAAGTAAAGACAACCAATCTCCTAAAACGAGTGAGTCTAAGTCTGAAAAAAGTCAATCAGTGACAAGCGCAGACTTATCACCATCGGCACGTCGTGCAAGTAGTGTACATAATGTCGACCCAAGCGCTGTGAGTGGAACCGGTAGAGCAGGCCGTATCACTAAGCAGGATATTGTTCAATTTAACCATCAGGCGAGTACAAATCGTTATGAGAAGCGTGTACCAATGTCACGTTTACGAGCTAAAGTAGCAGAACGGCTATTATCATCACAACAAAACACCGCAATGTTGACTACCTTCAATGAAATTGATTTGAGTAAAGTGATGGCTTTGCGCAAACAATATAAAGATCAATTTGAAAAAGCTCACGATGTACGTTTAGGCTTTATGTCATTTTTTACTAAGGCTGCGGTAGAAGCATTAAAACGCTTCCCAGACGTCAATGCTTCAATCGATGGTAATGATATTATTTATCATGACTATTTTGATATTGGTATTGCAGTTTCATCACCACGGGGATTGGTTGTGCCTATACTTCGAGACGCTGACCAGATGCAATTCGCTGATATCGAAAAATCGATTGCATCAGCTGCTGAAAAAGCTAAAACAGGAAAGTTAACCATTGAAGAAATGACAGGCGGTACCTTTACAATTACCAATGGTGGGGTATTTGGATCGTTAGTATCAACGCCTATACTAAATCCACCGCAAAGTGCAATATTAGGGATGCATAAAATTGAAGACCGTCCAGTTGTTGTCAATGGTGAGATTGTCATTAGACCAATGATGTATGTTGCATTGTCATATGATCATCGAATAATCGATGGTAAAGAGTCTGTTTCGTTTTTGGTGACTATTAAAAATTTACTTGAAGACCCTGCACGCTTATTATTAGATTTATAAATAAGTGAGCGATGTTATAAAATTTTGAGGAGAGTATATGAATTTGCATGAGTATCAAGCTAAAGAATTGTTTCGTAACTATGGAATTCCAGTACCTAATGGTGAAGTGGTTTTTAGTGCGGAAGAAGCTATCCATGTTGCACAACGCATAGGTTTAGAAAAGTGGGTGGTAAAAGCTCAAGTTCATGCTGGCGGGAGAGGTAAAGCTGGTGGGGTAAAGATTGTATCTGGTAAAGAAAATCTTAAACAAGCAGTACACGAAATGATCGGTAAGCGGTTGGTTACTTACCAAACTGATGCTCATGGACAACCTGTTAACCAAGTTTTAATTGAAGAGCCTTCTGCAATTAAACAAGAGCTCTATTTGGGGGCAGTTGTTGATCGCTCACAGCGACGTATCGTCTTCATGGCTTCAACAGAAGGTGGGGTAGATATTGAAAAAGTTGCTTCTGAAAGTCCTGAAAAAATATTGCATATAGTTGTTGATCCACTTGTTGGTGTTTTACCTTACCAAGCGCGTGAATTAGCATTTAAACTACAACTTCAGGGGAATCAAATTAAGCAGTTTACTAAAATCTTGTTGGGTCTTGGAAAATTATTTCAAGAATGCGACTTGAGTTTGCTTGAAGTTAATCCTCTAATTATTACTGAAGATGAAGATTTGATATGTTTAGATGGCAAAATCAATATTGATGCAAATGCACTTTATAGGCAGCCTAAATTGCGAGCGATGCGTGATACTACTCAAGAAGATGAACGCGAAAACAAAGCGCATGAGTGGGAGTTGAACTATATTGCTCTTGACGGTGACATTGGCTGCATGGTCAATGGAGCTGGCTTGGCAATGGCAACCATGGACCTAATCAAGTTGCATGGTGGAAATCCAGCAAATTTTTTAGATGTTGGTGGTGGCGCGACAAAAGAACGAGTGACCGAGGCATTCAAAATCATATTATCAGATACAAATGTGAAAGGTATATTGGTTAATATTTTTGGTGGTATTGTTCGTTGCGATATGATTGCTGAGGGTATTATTAGCGCTGTCAATGAAGTTAGTATTTCTATACCTGTAGTCGTACGCTTAGAAGGTAACAATGCGGATATTGCAGCGCAATTATTATCTGAGAGTGGCTTGAATATTATTCCTGCCAGTGGTTTTGATGAAGCAGCGCAACGTATTGTTGCTGCAGTGAGAGGGTAAATAACGCATGAGTATATTAATCGATTCAAATACTAGGGTAATCTGCCAGGGTTTTACGGGCAATCAGGGAACCCTACATTCTCAACAAGCCATTAATTACGGAACCAAAATGGTTGGTGGCGTAACGCCTGGTAAAGGCGGCCAATCGCATTTAGATTTGCCAGTATTTAATACTGTCCGTGAGGCTGTAGAGGAAACTCAAGCTGACGCTACTGTTATTTACGTACCTGCGCCATTTTGTAAGGATTCTATTATCGAAGCTGCTGACGCAGGTATAAAACTTATCGTTTGTATTACTGAAGGTATTCCTACCATTGATATGTTAGAAGTAAAAGCTTACTTAGAGTGGAATTCCGATGCACGAATGATTGGTCCTAATTGTCCAGGAATCATTACTCCTAATGCGTGTAAAATTGGAATAATGCCAGGTCATATACATATGTCTGGACGAGTGGGGATAGTTTCTCGTTCCGGTACATTAACTTATGAAGCCGTCAAACAGACCACTGACTTAGGTTTTGGCCAAAGCTCTTGCGTTGGGATAGGCGGAGATCCTATTCCTGGGTCAAACTTTGTTGATATTCTTGAACTATTTGAGCAAGATGAGCAAACTGAAGCAATTATAATGGTCGGCGAAATCGGTGGAAGTGCTGAAGAAGAAGCCGCTGAATTTATTAAACAACATGTAAC
>Ga0100402_1000996_pt1 | contig 33051 bp, 28 predicted proteins | sample CryGeyme20150102_FD_80419 | JGI IMG/M metagenome (GOLD analysis project Ga0100402, IMG submission 80419) | Groundwater microbial communities from Crystal Geyser aquifers in Utah, USA - Crystal Geyser metaG 2015-0102 | ecosystem: Environmental > Aquatic > Deep subsurface > Groundwater | place...
GATGTTGTTGTTGTTGTTGTTGTTGTTGTTGTTGTTGTTGTTGTTGTTGTTGTTGTTGTTGTTGTTGTTGTTGTTGTTGTTGTTGTTGTTGTTGTTGTTGGCACCGGCTGTAGTGGTCGTGGATGTTGATGTGCCAACGCCAACGTTGCCACGGGCAGGATCAAAAGCAATGAAACAATATTATTTTTATTGTAGAGACTTCTTGGCGTTGTCGTTGTCATTGAAAACTTTCCACTTCCTGTTGTTTAAGGTTTATTCGTTGATTACCAGGTATATGGGATATAATAGCCCTCCTTCTTTTGTTTTACTTCTTCAGAATGTAAAAGTTAGTGGACTAGTCTACTAGTAGTAGACTAGAGTGACTGTGATCTCAAAAAATCACTGCGATGACGATGATGATGATTGGTTGAGTGTGATGATCTGTTGATGATAAGTTTGGGAGTAATACTGTAGTTTGACCTCAACCCTATTTCGGAATATCGAAAATCTTTGTCGTATGGTAGTAAAAAGCTTCTGTACAGAGGAGGGTAGAGTAGATGATGACAAAACAGCCTCATCATCATAGCTAGACTAGTCTACTCGTACTTGCTCGAGTCGAGTAAACCCCTAATAGTCTGGGATGAAGAGTGAGCGAGTACTGGTAGCCTGCACTTGCAGTCCATCTTTGGACGAACAAACAAGATGAAATAGTCTTGACATGGCTGCTAAGATAAATACAATACTAGTCTACTAGCTAGTAGTATAGTAGTCTAGTAGTAGGAGTCTAGTAGTCTAGCTAGTAGTCTAGTAGTAGTAGTAACATGCGTGTGTGATCGGTTTTGCTAACTGGCAGGTCCCACATATTCCACCTGGGCTTATTTTACTTTTCTTACAAACATCATTGTAGACTTTTCTTTTTTTCTTTTGGCGAACAAAACCTGTACGAAGCGCCACATTATTGTTGGTGCAGGACAGCCTGCTTTAACTACTTATTCTTTCTTCCATCTATTGATATTCAACCACACTGTATCTAAAACAATGTCACAAACATTGAAATTCATTCCCGTCGTATCGTATCTGGTGGCTGCCCTGGTCGCAAGCATGATCTCTTGTGCATTTGCTTTGGATGTGGACACCACAATTGCCGCCAACAACAACACCAATAGTTCCTCACGACTCATCAGAAGGAAAGAGCTCAGCAACGATTGCCCTCCCGAAGGTTTTCAATCCAGGCCAACTCTCAATTTGGAAACGTATATTTCGGCTCTTTGGTATCCACAAAAGGCAGCCCCTGTCATTTATGCCATGGATAAATCCTATTGCAGCGTCGTAGAATATACTGCCGATGATACTTGCACCTTTTTCTGTGGTGATAACATTCCACGAATCAATGTGCGAAATCGAGGACTCGATGGAAGCATTACAGGATCTTTGAACGATGCTCGCTTGAATGCTATGGTACCCGATCCAGATAAGCATCCAGCACAGATTCGTGTAGGATTTCCTCAACGATTCATAACACCCGCTAATTATTGGGTCGTGGATGCTGGACTGTACAGAGATATTATTGCAGGAAATCATAGTAGTACTGCAACAGCAGATGATGACAGTGTATACGAATGGGCCATTATCAGTGGTGGTGCACCGACTCGTTCCAGCAATGGTAAATGCATTGCCGGGACCTTTGGTCGGTTTGACACCAGAGGACTTTGGATTTTTGCACGTGACAGTCAACCTCCAGAAGGTGCTGTGCAAGCAATAGACGATTATGCAGCATCGTTAGGATTGGATACATCGGTCATGATCCCTGTAGAACACGAAGGATGTGACTACGCTTTTTTAAAGGACTAGAGTTAGGGAGGAGGTTTTGTTGTTTCAAAGTAACCTTGGCTCGACGTTCGGAAGTGCCGAAGAGAGCTGCACTAGAATTATTTAAGAAACCCCTCGTGTGGCTATCGAATTCGATCAGAAGAACTCAGCAAAAGATTACTGACTGGGCATTGTTTAGATCTTGTTTGTTTATTATTATCATTGGAAGGAAGGGCTCTTTCTAGGCATATCTGTCTCTGCTTTTTCGTTCTACTTGGAACAGTGAGTTGGCAAGATCGTCGCGAACTGCAAGGTGTTGCATCTACCGGCTTCATTTCAGTACAACTTTTTCAAATTCTAATACTTCCGCCTTTTCTTTCGGAATGTTTTGTGCTTGCCCCCTTTTTGCGACGAATTGCAGAATTTCGGTACAAGCGTCTTTGGAGAAGTCTAATTCGCGGAGAGCGTCGTACTGGCTGTTTGGCATCTTGTTTCGGCGAACTAACTTTTCCATTTACTTTAGCTTTCATATTTGCCCTCTTGGATTCTTCCCATAGTTCCGCGAGACCAAAGTGCTCCTGCATATACAGTCGATTTGCTTTAGCCTTGTCTTGGTAGGTGTACCAGAGACCATCGTGGGCCTGGTAGTAGCCTCCTTCTTTTGGTTCGATGTCTAGACCTTTTGGGCGGCAGTCAAAGTCCTTGGAAGACATGTTGCTACAATTTTTGTGAAAAGACAAAATCGTCCTGCAGGGACCAGTCTACGAAAGTTGTGTGCAAGATGAAATTATCCTGGACGTAGGAGTGGCGTCGTAAAGTTTGACTTTCGCTCGACTCTGCTAGCAGGCGTGGAAACGCCGACTGCGCAACATGAGAATAAAATATAGAAACAATTATTTTGGGCATACGGAAACCATTGGGAGGCATGCGTTTATTACATCTCTTTTTTTCAACGCTTCGCCCGCACCTCCACAGAGGCTCGAGAAAGGATCCTTGCGTGGATCTCCTTCCACTCCCAGCAGTCTGTTTCCTGTTCCAATCAAGGCCGGCACCCTTCTTTATTTTGGTTAGCAAATATAACGCTTTAAAATGGAAGGTAAACGGGGTGGACAGACGCTATGACCACATGTTCCGAGCAGAGTCATTTTTCAGCAGAACCTGTAGTCACTGATAAAAGTGGGCTTCGGGATTGTCCACAAATGACTCACCTGCTCCTAAGTAACTATTAAAAAAATATTTTAGTGTAGGCAGCTGCTTAATTCCAGCCGTTGCTTTCTTAGGCACGTCCTGTCAATATTATAACAAATTCGAACACAAAAATAAACACCCGAGTTTTTACAAGCCATCAATTCGGGTTTCCACAATTTATCCCAACCAAATAGTTGCCTTTTCTCTCTTAACAGACTCACGCATTCTTATTTGCAATTTGCACTCAATAATATTTCGCACAAAATTGAAAAATTATACTCTTCGATCATGGACCTGGTTCTACAGCTCGATACCATTGATGCCATGGTTGGTCAGGAGAAATCTTATTACCAGCTTTCCAACCGTGACGAGGAAATGGATCCCATACTGGCAGAGCGTTTTGGCCCATTTTGCATGGAATGGCGAGATCGCATGCTCATCTTTTACCATAAGCTGTTAAACCGGATCGGAAGCACCACTGCGCACGAGACGTTGGAAATTGCCTGTTCATATCTTGACCGGTTCCTTGCTGCACCGGGACTGGCCACCGAGGCTCTGCGTAACAAGCCTCTGTTCCAATTACTGTCGACAACGGTACTTTATACAGCCGTCAAGATGCACGAAGTCTCGGCTCTGACACCCACTCTCATGGCCAATATTAGTCACGGAGTCTTCACCGATGAAGATGTGGAAGAAATGGAACTGGTACTCGCCCAAACACTACAATGGCGATTAAATCCTCCCACTTCCCACTCCTTTATTCGGCTCTTTTTGGATTTAATACCTGAGCGTCAGATGGATCGAGAGATGCGAGCCATTGCCTACAAACTGGCCACGTATCAAACCGAGTGGACCATGCGCAATGAATTGTTATTTACTGAACGAAAAGCTGTCATTGCTTACTGGGCCTTTGAGAATGCTTTAGACGCACTGCATATTTACAACGAAGAGATCTCAGCGTATTTGTGTTTGGCTGTCTTTGGAGACGAAGACATGGCACCAGGACAGATGGAATCGCAACGCCTGCTCAAACGAGTGTTGAAAATACATTTTCGCTACATTCTACCAGCCATACCTTCTCCCGCACCGTCAACCGCAAAATCCTGGTTTTGGTTTGGACAGAAATCCAGCTCGCCTGATACATTGCCCATGTCTGAATACGATTACCGAATACATGCATCATCCCCAAGGTCTGTTGGTGGCAATGTTGCATAGTTACGTGCTGGTCTTGTCTACAGTCTTAGCGGGGGAAGTCACGTAGCTATTAGCCTGTAAACTAGCTGCGTACAATATATGTATAAATTTATTATGTGATAATATCTTCCTTTACACTTGTCAGTAAAAATACAGCGATCCTTTTTCCAACTCCCATTGCTGTGTTAACGCGCAACGAGTGCTGCTTTCTTCGATATCAGGAGACAATGAAGGCGTTTCCAATTGTTTTAGAAATGGAAGTCTTTCGAGGAGGCTGCATTTGCATTTTGAAGTACCTTGTAATATTGGCTGAGCTCCTGGAAGAGCTTGGCTATGAAGAAACCATGAGATAGACTCTTGCCCCCAAGAACAAGCTTTTACTACCGCAATGGCTTGCAGGCCCGGAGAAAGATTTCATTACTTGGGCCGCTCATTGCAGTCTGCTACAAGGTTTTGGCACCACAAGGGTGGTCACTGGTGAAGACTGCGATTACCGTAGCTTGAGGGACTTGTACTACTTGTTAGGCCCGGTGGACGCAGCACAGGTGGAAAAAGATACTAATATTGATTTTCAGGAGCGTCGGACGGGCCTTGTGAGCGAATAATCTTCTCTTGCGCTGGACGCTCATTGGCCAGTGGGCTATTTAAGTTTTTTTGCCATCGTCAACATTCACATTCAACGCACGACACAAGATTCTGCATCTCAGTTTTTCACAGAAGGCGCTATCTTGACAAAAACTACGAGAAACAAGAACCAGCCAATACCTTCACACTGCAACCAATTACCTTCATACCAATTAAACTATTTGAAAATGGCAGCACTTTCCGAGTGTGGACCTCTCTTTTCCATGTGTGGCTGTTGGCAAGTGGGAGCTGCTGGGGCTCTTGCTCGCGCCAGTCCGGAAGTTATCAAATCCAGCAATGAATTATCAGAAGCCTCCAACGAGGGCTATACCAAAGGAACGTTGGCGTTGCAGTACACCAAAGATGTGGCAGATCTTCTACAGGGATTCCAAGGTGGTGGTGGTGGTATTGACGTGAATACCTTTGCCCAAATCAAAGAATTGATTGAACAAAAGAAGGCCCGGAAAGCGTATGCGTTGGCCAAGGAAATGGACGATGTAGCATTGAACATGACCACCAAAGCCAATCACACGACAAAAATTTTGAACGATGTGGCCCATGAAGTTATTCCTGAAAATGTTCGGGAAGATATGGAAGGAGCTACAGATCCAAACATTAAGACGCGAGGAGGGCCAGGAGGAACTGGTGGCGACAACAATATGATGGTGGAAGATGAAGAAGCTTCGGCATTGGTGGAACTATTAGGTCACGGTGATTCGGATGTCGAAGAAGTCCATTCGAATACACGTAGTATGGAACAAGTGGACGTCTTTACAGCGGGCAGCACGGGCCATGATGCTTTTTCCAAAGTTGCCAACAAGGAAAATGTAGCAGTGAAAATATTTAAGGAAATTAAGTCAGTAGCGGATGCCATTGGGAGAACGTTGGCCGTTGTGGCGGGCGATGGATCGTCCTTATGTACACGATTTATGGGGGCCATGTCCGGAGTTGATGCTTTGTTCAAGGCATTGCGATTGAGCAAACTGATTGAAAAGGCGCTGGATACCGTGCGTCGTATCCTGGAAGCTTTCATGGGCTTTATCAATACCAGTTGGGATAAATTTCAAAAGTTTATAGATCAATTTGATGCCGGAAAGAAATTGGAGAAATTTGCGGATGGAATGAAAAACAAGCTTGGGAAAATTGGCAAGGTGTTTGGCTAATGCTAGTAGGAACACAAGCTAGTAATGAAACACGACGAAAGCGCACCATGTTTCTTTAAAATGGTAAATTTGCTTTGATATCAAACAAGCAACAAGCTTCTAATGACTCTGTAAGCTTGTTCAAAACCCGACGAGGAGGCAGGGTTGCAGGTGCTACCGCAGCAGTCATCTCCAACATAACACACTCATACCCCGTTGTTGACCTGTATTCCGACCAGATTTGCTCTACTCTTTTAATATTCTGGGATGCTGTACCAGTAGCGCGAGGCAGCATAATACTCAATCTCGGATAAATTTCTCCGAGTCTAGTAGTACTGGTACCACATACCTCTAGCCAGGCAGTAGGAGCTACTGTACCTTTCAAGTAGTAGTGTTGTCGTTAAGCAATATTAGTATCGTTTGTTAGCTCTATCTCTAATGTGTTTTAATCACGAACTGGGTCGGCGCAAGTTTTTAATTTAACACATACAAGACTCTGCCGTTGGGCCCCTAATTCTTTCCTCAACGAACGTCTCCGCGAATTTAGTTCGCTCGGTTAACCGGCTCCTACTCACCTCGTTCGATTCAAAAAATAATTTTGATCGCTGGAAAGTAAGATTGATCATAATACTATCCAAGAAGAATTCTATCATCATAAACTCATGGCTCCACTTGATTAACATGGGAATTTCTTTTATTCCGTGTTACATACCAATAGATAATTACACCAACTACATATAAATTTCATCATGGACCACGAAGAAACTCTGCTGACCATCACTGCCATGCGGCGGCAAGAAGAAAGCGAGTACTTCACCCGCGATTACTTTCATTTGAATATCGTGGAGGACGACGAGCAACACGAAAGAAGCAACACTAGCAACGTTCCTGCATCTCCCACCAAACGAATAGCTCGTCGTCAACGCACTAGCTGTTCCTCGCTGCCTTGCGATTCCTCTTGTCGTCAGATCATGTTTCAATGGATGATTCGCGTCGTAGATTTCTTTCCATCCATGCACCGCACCACGGTCGCGCACGCCATGTCGTACCTGGATCGCTTCCTCCAGACTGCGGCGGGACAAACGGCCCGAGAAATGAGGTCAGAATTTCAATTGGCTGCCATTGCTTGTTTATACACGGCTGTCAAGTTGCACGAACGATCGGCCGTGTCTCCCAAGTTTCTGCAACAGTTGAGTGGAGACGAATACTCGGCGGAGGACCTAACCCACATGGAACTGACCGTCTTGCAAGCCTTGGGGTGGCGTTTGACGACACCCATTGCAGTGGACTTCTTACGGCAGTTTTGGGATGTCATCCCTGCCGTCTTGCTGCCAGTGGATGCCAGTCATAAGAAAAACACTGTGCAAGACGAGATTTTTGCCGTGGCCAAGCACCAGACCGAAGTAGCCATGGGGAATTACCAGTATGTGACTGTTTATCAATCTACCATTGCCTTTTGCGCTCTATCGAATGCTTTGGACATGTTTGTTCCAAAAGCTGAGGATAAGAACAATATTCTTTGGTATGTTTCTCAGGCAGCTCACATGGAACGACCGCATCGAAATTCTGGCAATGACTCTTCTTTCGGCAGTGCCTTTACACAAGAAATATCACGCAGTCTAGCTGCTGATGCAAGTTTGGCAGCATCCAGAAGTTCGAAGACGATTCCAGCGACAGATGGAGGGTTGGTCTTGGGATACGAAGCGGTTCGTCATTATCAAGAAGATGAAGAGATGACGCCTTCTGGCCACCATTCTCCTCGCACTGTCCATGTACAGAATGGATACTAAGGAATACGAAAGATCCTTGATGGACACTATATCTATAGAATGCACTGCTGCCTACAAAAGTATGCAGGACTTCGTCTATCTACATAGAACCAAACTTTAGCTGATACTTTCTCTAGCTAGCTAGACGTGCCCTTTGCACCGTCTTCTCATTTAATTTCTACTTGCTATCCCCGCCCAAGATCATCCAAAATTTGTAGCTACGCGGGTGACCATTCTTATTATTCTGTGCCGGATGTTCGATTTTCAAATCCAAGACCATATCCAGTCCTGCCTGGATCCCGTCCAGCCTTTTTGGATTTAAAGGTTGTCACGGGAGATCGGCAGAGGCTCGTGAATGGGACAGGCGCCACTACTACTACAAATTACCCGTACTACCAGGTACTGTACGTAGTATGTGTACCGTATCCATGTAGCCATCCAGAACTCGGTATCATATGTTTCCTAATTATTTCAGTTCTAAATGCTTGCTACCGTAGTACGAGTAGCCTGCAGTATTTTGAGTACAGGTATCAGCTGGTGAGCTAGGAGATACATAGGCAATATTCAAGCACTGACATGGGTGGACAATTCCAAGGAAACACAGTATCAAGCCATTTTTGCTGTTGGTTCGCTGCCGCCAGAAACTTGTTGCATGAAGAGAGTCGGTTTGTGCGGTGCACCTCTGATACATGTTGTAACCTCCACCTCTTTTCGGCAGGAGACAGCTGTGACTCTTGAGTTCCTGCAATGTTAGCTGACCTTTAGCTCTAGCTACTAATAATGGGAGAAGGTACTCTTTTGTCCTTGAGTATCCTACTACACCTCCTACTACTAGTAGTAGAGCGGTTGATTAGGCCCTATTCTTCGGATCTTCATCTATCTGGTTCGAACGGGAATAAAAGATAAAGATAAGGTTAGGATGTCCGTGAAGGACAACGCGTAAAATCTGATCCACTCATCCAAGATCTAGAAAGATGGAAGATCTTTCTTTCTCCTTTTATGAAAAGATTTTCTGAACCACCACAACATTATCACTTTTGAAAATTATCTGGCATATTTTCATTGTAACTAGAATTTTATATTACAATGGACTCTGCCATGGATGCATCAATCCCCAATTCCTCCACGATTCTCCTACCTTTGGAGGCCCTTCAAGCTCAAGAGGAAAAGTTCTATCATTGCAGAGACTACCTCTTGCAGGATAGCATGGATTGCTCCACGTCCTGCAATCCTCAGTTACTGGACGCTAATGAACTCTCCCTCAACCGATCGTTCCGAGAGATCATGGTAAATTGGTCCTATCAAATTTTGGATTTGGCCGATTGTCAACGAGAAACCGCCGAGTATGCTCTCTCCTACTTTGATCGCTACCTGCAGACAGCTCATGGAGCACAGGCCCTTCGCCAGCGTCCTGTTTTTCAGCTTGTCTTCGTCACCAGTTTATATCTGGCAATTAAAATACACGAGTCAATAACCATGACTCCCGGGGTCTTTTCGAAACTCAGCCGTAGTGCCTACACCAAAGGTCAAATCGAAGACATGGAAATGAGTTTGTTGCAATCATTGCAATGGCGGATGAACCCACCAACATCAATGACCTTTGTGAGACAGATTTTGGCATTGGTATCAATAGAAATACTTCCCGTGACTATGCGATTAACCGTCTACTACCTGGCCAAGGCGCAAATGGACATGGTCTTGCAAGATTATCGCTTCGTGAGCGTGAAGAAATCAGTCTTGGCCATGGCAGGTATTCTCAATGCACTCGAGAGCTTAAAGTATTCCCTTGACTTTGGATACGAACTTATAGAGCGGGCTGGAATGGTGGAATTTGAGGATGATATTGCCGACCTGCGATCGGAAGTATATCACATGCTTGCCAACAGACTCCATCATGGTGTTTCCGGCGGCGTCAATAATGGTGATCTCTTAAGCATGTCTTCTTGCCAAGACATAGACAATTACGTTCAAAGAGTCTCTTATGAAACGTCTCCTCGGTCAGTCTTTTCCTGAGGCGATTGCATGATGTATCAATCTTGAAAGCTTCGAGCTATTGATCGGCTGCTCCAAAACAGAACAAATTTTCTACGTGCATCATGTCCATACAGCACTTCAGCATGCTTGTTCATCGCTTTTTAAAAAATCACACCTACTGGTCAACTAAATGCATAGCAACAGTATTCTTCCTTTCCTGTGGCATGCTGACATGGGCTCCTTTTTAATAGACCAGTAGAATATTCCAAAAGTGAAGCGAGTGCAAATATTTATAGCCAAAGGCCCACATTATTCCAGTGTCTAAAGCGTGTGCTGCGCCTTGTGTCAAATTTGAGGAAGGCTATACTCGGGGATTTTTCAGCACATTCAAAATTGAAATTAAAATTTCAGTCATGCTTATCTGCAGATTTAGAGAGCTTGGAGAGAAAAACTACACATCTGCTTGTCTCTCGACCTTGAGGAAACCATCAATGAATACACCCGAATAGCAGCACTATATACACCCGTTGCAACCGTCGTGCCACATCCGATAATCGTGGCTTAATAAACTCAGCGCTTCTTCATCGCGAAAGGATTGCACGACTCCGAGTCCACCTACTTTCAGGATTTGAACGAAAAAAGTGCCGTTCGGAGTAAGAGCGCCCAGTGTTCTGCATCCAAAAAATTGTGCTCTGCGAAGAGCTTCTACTCTCGTTGATGTATTTGCCGGGATGTTTGCATAGGAGTTGTCGTCGCTGTCATTCTTCGTGTTTTCGATGACCTGATGTCAAAATTATCAAAAAGTGCAGATACAGTACATTGCGGAGTGCAAGACGAATAAGCGCTGTATCTTAAAGGGATGTGATTGCACTGCCTTCTAAAAAAATCCATTGGGCCTTGTTTGATACTTGCACCGGCGAACAAAAATGGAGCCCAGCATACCCCAAAGAGCACTTTTTAGAGACTCGAGGGTGTGTACCGAAAGTTCCATGTTTCATTCAGAAGCCGAGACCTCTGACTAATCGTGATTCCAATAATACGTCAAAGGCCCGATGGCACCTGTACACATTGCAAGGCTACTGCCTTGTTCTTTGAATGGTCTATCAGCTTCAATACATATTCCGAGTACTGTTCTTCCTCCAATGAATTTCTACAAAAAAGTGCGAGTCAACTTGCTTCCGCTAATTCTAGAGCAACAATATTCGAGTAATTGATACGGTTTTTAACCTCTATTCATTACTATTTCTTTACTTTTTGTAGCCAGCTCCATAAAAAAGTTTGCAGGAGCCTGTCAGTGATGACATATCAACCAAAACTCATTGAGGTCAACGATTTTGGCAATAATTGATGCTGTTCTTATTTGTGAATTATGAAAACAGGTGGCTGTTCGACGTTTGGTGACGACGTGGTGGTGTCGGGGAAACAATTTCGACATCATCATCATCATCTTCATCGTCGATTTCGACCACATCACTGTCCGAATCGGCAATTTCAAGCGGATTCTCGGCTCCGCGACCAGCATTTTGATCGTTGGAATTCGTGGCGTAGGATCGAGGTGCGGCCCGACCAAAGGCAGCATGAGCGCCAGCCGCAGAATTCATAAAACGAAGTCCGTGAGCATGGGCCATTCCACGAGAGCCAGCACCCACGGGAAAGTGATGAAACAGCTCGGCAATGGATGGCACCGACGGTATGGAATAGGCTCCTCTGGCCAATCTATCGAGCGAATCTTCACCGTCAGAACTATCTTCGCCCGAGTGATACTGTAAAACTTGTGCTTGACCAGCGCGTACTCTTCGACGGACCGCACTGTTGCGACGAGCTGCTGATGATCTTGCGGCAGAAGAAGCGGGCATTACAAAAGGACGACCTCCGGGTGGATTCATGCCTGCCAGGAAACGGGCCAAATTGGGATTAAAATTGGCACTTGACGCAAAGCTGGCCAAGAGTCCCTCAAGCGCTGTTCCTGGAGCAATTTCTGAACGCTGGTCTCTGTTCTTAACTTTTTTGGTATTCTTGCAACCTTTCTGTCGCTTCATCTTGTTAACGCGATCAATCTTGGCAAACCGAGTCTTGCACAAAGGACACGAGTTTTCTCGCTCTGACCACTTTTCAATGCATTCAAAGCAAAACAAGTGCGCGCAGCCATTAATTTTGGCTAAATCGAGTGGTTTGGGTTCTTCCATGCAAATACAACAGCTTGCAGTAACTTGATCGACGGCAGCAGGTTTGGCATCTTCCACTTCATCATCCTGTTCTTTTTTAAGTTTGCCTTTGCCACGACGAGAAGGAATAGATTTCTTGGATGTGGCCCGGTGCGTAGAAGGGGAATTCTTGAGGTTGCCTCGCTTAGCTCGCTTGGCAACTGGAGGAGCATCCTCTTCCGATGAAATGGAGGCAACACGAGGCGTAGGAGCACGCTTCCTGCTGCGGATCGATATTCGTTGCACCGTCTGTTCAGCTTCTTGTTGTCGTTGTCGCTGTTGTCTGGCTTCTTCCTCTTCGCTTCCAGGTCCTTCGGGAAGAGCACGTTCTGCTCTCGAAACAGCCCGAAGGTGTACCAATGCATCAGGTCTATAGTTGTCTGGTGGCATGGTGCCAGCCGTAGGACCAAAAGCAGGAGGGTCTGGACTAGTATCCGATGCAGCAGGAGGGTCGATTTGTCGAAACAAAACTGCAGGAGGAGAATGGTGGGGTCTGAGGGTTGACAAGAAAGGCGACGAAGCAGATTGTTGTTGAGCGTCGGGTCTGCGGCTAGTAGTAGCGGCACTTGGCCCAAATGTCAAATTGGAACGAAGATGTTGTTCCAGCTGCGGTGGGGACAAGCCGCGAGATTCCAGCACGGATAAATGTTCCATACTATCAATAAAAGTTAACTTGCAATTCGTTGTATAGACTGTCTTTGTGAGATTGGTGTAGTTTTAGAAAGGAGAAGACATTGGATGGGAGGAGAGAGAGTGGGTTAGCATCAGTTTTGCTTTTTAAAGGATGACAAAGGGGGGAAATGGAAGCGGCACTCAGAGACATAATTGACGCGGAGAAATTAGCCAATCAAAATATTCAGATTAAAGAACTTTTACTGATCACGAGTAGTCGATGAAAAATCAAAAGACCGCGGCCATCTCCTCTCCACTACCGCCTGTCTTGAGATAAAATGGATGTAATCTGACCTTCAGCGGCTTGGCACTATGATAGGGTGCAGTAGAAATTGACTGGGTGGGTTTGTCGGCTAGCGATTCAACGAAAATCTCAATCGAATAGACCATAGTAGACCACAGACACAACACACTACTATTACTTCAGTGAGTCTCTTCTCCTGTCTCTCATCAATGGAGGTAGAAACGTTATTTGGCTCACCTATGAACTACCTGTGATATTAACGCAGCCACGGTCAAGAAAGAACAAGTAGAGGGAGGCGCTGGCCAAATGCTGTTGCCTCGTGCTTGCAGTAGTTTGATGCTTGTTGATGCTTGTTTTTCGTGATTAAAAAAATAATGCTCTGGCTGGACGTGGGGCGTGTTGTCAGTTGCGGTCGTTGTTTTCAGATTGAAGCGAGTTGGCAAGTCATTTTCTACTTTATTATATAGGGATAAAGTTAAATGTCTGAGGAAGTTTTTTTTTCCTCATGCGATCCAAATCAGCCACCAAGCAAGCAAATACCACTACTACCATACATGATACTACCAGTACTAGGTCTACTACTGCCTAGCTAGAGCTACGTACTCTACCTACTAGCTACAGTATTACTAGTAGAGTAGACTAGAGTACTCTAGTACTACTCCTACGGTAGTAGTAGAGTACCAGGGTAGCTACTAGTAGCTAGAGGAGACCTCCTGCTACTACTACTAGCTAGTAGTAGTAGCTACTACTAGCTAGCTAGTACAGTAGCTACTAGTAGTAGATCTACTACTACTAGCTAGAGTAGCTACTAAGTACTCTAGCTAGCTAGCTACTGCCAGCTAATCTACTACTAGAGTAGAGTACTACTCTAGCTAGTAGTAGTACTACTACTAGTAGTAGTAGTAGTAGTAGTCAAGACGTCGTAATACTACAATTACAGAGCTAATATTCATTTATTTTGACTCAATCGTCTATTATCTATCGGCCTTTTGGTTCTTCTTCTGGATACCTCACAGTGCCTATTTTCACGCGGCCAAGCAACACAAAGCCCTTACTTACCCTGCAAAGCTGCTTACATCAATGACAGAATCCAAAAAGATTGGCTTAATAAGCTGCGTGGACACTAGCATTCCAAAAGAGTGTGTGTTTCAACACCACACTCTCCTCGACGACAATGCAGTCAGCGAACTATCGTCCTCCTCCTTCCCCTCCTCAAGAGGGCCTTTGCCCGAACCTGTCCAAGTAATTCCATCTCACGTGAAGGATCTCAAGATGTGTGCCGAATGGCAAATAAAGTGTCTGGAACAAGAGAGTGTGCGTATCAAAGATGACTGCACTGACGTACACAGCAGCTGCAGCAGCTGCAGCAATGACATTGAAGATGCCCTTGACGATGGTTTTGTCATGTGCGATATGAATGTGGTGGCACAAAAATTGGTGGCCTGGCGACACTTGTTTCCTCGCATAAAACCATTTTATGCACTCAAGTGCAATCCTGATCCCATGGTAGCAGCAGGTACGACAATTAAAGAATATGATATTATTCTGTTGGAGTTGGAGTGAGCTCATTTTTTCAATGCGCTCCTTTCTTGTTTGTTCTTGAATGTTTTGTATAAACCCTTGACTTAATTGTTTCCTTGTTTCTAATCGCTTTCTAACGTTGCACACACACAAACACAAAATATCACAAAAGTCCTCGGCCTAACCAATCAAGCGGCTGGTTTTGATTGTGCCTCGGTGAGTGAAATTACGCTTGCCTTGCAATCTACCACAACTCCATCCTGCCATCCAAATGGCAATCCACACTTGATCGTTTATGCCAATCCACAACGCGCTGAACACGACCTAGAACAAAGTTTGCGACTGGGCATTTCAGCTTTTACCTTTGACGGAGAAGAAGAGTTGCACAAAATTTTCCGAGCCTATCAAAAGTACAAACAAGTGCAAAAAAAATCATTATCGGCAATCCCACCACGACAACCTGAAATGATCGTACGATTGTTGGTTCCTGACGAAGGTTCCACCGTCCCACTTGGAGAAAAATTTGGAGCACCACCCATCTTGCATCGTATCCAACAATTGACCGAGCTTGCCATGCAATTGCAACTACCGATCATTGGTGTGAGCTTTCATTGTGGATCTGGTTGCCATGATCCTTTGGCTTATACCAATGCCATTCGACTCGCTAAGGAGGCCATGGATATGATCGATTCCATTCAAATGGCAGCAGTACCAACAGCAAACGCAAAAAAGTGTTGGCTGCTGGATATCGGCGGCGGATTTCCCGGCCGCGATGGTTGGACGGGAGAGTGCGAACGGTTTTCAGGTGTAGGGACGGCTCTGTCGAATACGAAACAACAACCAGAAATAGACGAAACTCTGGAAACTGCTGCCAAGATTGCAAATGTCATTAATCCACTGTTGAACGAACTATTGCCTAATCAGGGTAGTACTGGTGGACATGATGATACGTACGGTCACAGTCAGCGACAGGTGCAGATCATTTCCGAACCTGGTCGCTATTTTGTGGAGGCTGCCTTTACCTTGTGTAGTCGCATCTACCGAACAGAAAAACGCCAAGATGCGGAAGGACTAGAGTGTATGCACTACACTATTGCACAGGGGGTGCAAGGCGTATTTAAAGATGTACTCTTGTGTGGCGAGGAATTTTGTCCCGTGCCATTGCGACTCTCCCAGCCTGCCTCATCGTCGTCAACAGCACTCATGCCTAGTGTAGTCCATGGACCGTCAGGCAAAGATTATGATATTGTCAGCAAAACAGATCTTCCACTGTTACAGGTTGGCGACTGGCTTCTGTTTGATCGCATGGGAGCGTATACGCTGTCCATTTCTGCCAGAAGTGGCCGGCCGCCAATTCGATATCTTTTGGGTGGTACTACCCAGTAATATTATACAACTAGTTTTGAACAGAAACTAGTGTAACAACACGAGTATAATTTATTTCCTTTTGTTTCTGTTATTGTTTGCTCTTACATCCCCGTGAGAATATTCAAAAACGCAGTTTCCGTTTCCTTCCAGTGCGTTTTGAAATCGTCGGACGCAGAATTTGAACTACTAGACATGTCATTTCCGCGCTGCAACAAAGCATGCAAACATTCCATACGAGAGGTGGACGACAAAGCAGCTTCAGCGTTCGCCTTCATCACTTCAGCTGACTGTAAGATAGATTCTCCCGAAAGAGAAGGCAGGGTTCGAATTACACCCGAGATGGCACGAAAGCAACGGTCGTCTGTAATATCTCCCAGTGGCTCTCCTGTCATACCATTACTACCATCGCCTGTGAGAGGTATATTATTGTACAAATAATCCATTGAAGCTGGCATGACAGCTTGGATAGCACTGGGTGGCAGTAGGGCTTGTTCCACAATTCTGGCAAACAAAGTGCGTCCCTTGCTCAGTTTCAGAAAGAGTTGCAATACTTGAGCATCTACCTTGTACTCTTTTCCGGGCATTGAACCAGCCTTGTCATCCTCTAATGGAGCCGATCCTCCTGTTAAACCCAAACACTTCATCAAACGAATGAGAGGAGCGTGTACTTGTGGAGGGACGGTTCCCGGCTTTGCCTTGGCCCAAATATCCATCACATCTAAGTAGGCCTGATACGCTTGATCGCAGTAAATACGTGCCTTCCACAATCGAGCTCGCTGCTTCTGTTCCGAAGCACTCTCGGAATTCTCCTTGGTGGCTTGGGAAATGACAGGACTGGCAATGAGAGCTCTTGGACGGGCAACATTGCTCTTGGGCAAAACTCCGAGTGCCGATTTTTTGGCTGCCCATTCCTTGGTTTTCTTTTCTCGGATCAGCATTTCTCGCGACAAGGCATCGAGGGTGGGATCAATGTCATCCTGCTTTTTGTTCTTGCTGACCTTGTTATTGTGGTTTTGTTGTGGACGAGGACGAGGCCCAGCTGGACGCCCCCCACTCTGTCGGTGCAAAAGCTGGATATCATAATCATGTTCCGAGATTCCTGACATGAGAACGGGCTTCATAATAGAATGAATAATGTAGGCAATGTCTCTTGACTTCATGTACCGACTTTCTAAAATTTGAGCTGGAACAGGAGGCGCATTTGGAAGAGGATTGCAAAAGATTTTCATTGGTTGCGGTGGAAGAGGACGAGGACCAGACTGCCAAGCGGGTCCTCCGAGTGCCGGCAAACCAACCGGGAATCCTTGGTGAGGACCCGTCATCTGCATAGGTGGATGCATACCCGGATGCATACCGGGGTGCACAGGCATGCCCTGGGGTTGATTCATCATCGGTACCCCGTATGGCATCATCGGCATTCCTTGGGGAGGTCCTTGTCCTCGAGAACCAGCTAATTCGACCTGCTGACTAGATGGCTGTGTTTTGGCTACGTGTTGGGTGCTTTCTTTTTTGAGAATCTGTACACTACCCATTGTGGGAACGTCTTGTTCGATCCCACCTGATGCCTTCCGTTTGACACTCGCAGCAGCTTGGGCTGATTGGACAACAACTGAATTGCGAGGTGTCCGGGGTGGCAGATCCACTACACTCGAATTGGCGGGTGTTTTCGGCATTCCAGTTCTGGCAGGGATAGGAGGAGGAGCTGCAGCTCTGGGCAACAAGGAGGCCGCGGCGATACGAGCTTGTTCCTCGCGCTTCTTGTCATCTTCCTCCTCCTCCTCTGGAATTTCCCCAGGAGTACCGTCGGCTAATCCAGGAGGTGGCTTGACGGTAGCCTTTTCAGTAGCATCGTAATCTTCAGCTTCCGCCATGAAGCCCGGTGGCAATTTCGCAGGAGGAGGTACCGCCGTCTGTTGCTGTTTGCGGACAGAATCGGCCGCCAGAAAGTCTCCCGCCAATGACAAGGCAGTAAACTTTTGCAGCGATTCCTTCCAAGCATCAGCTGGGGCCGTTGTAACGGTGACATCTCCCAACAAGCCTACACCATGAACTGCTTGTGGCTGTGTTTGCGGTTGTTGGGCTTGTTGTTGCAGAAACTGCTGCTGACCAGTCACCACCATACTCGCTGCTGAAGTGGGATGCTCAGGAAGCGGAGGCATGGACAAAGATGCTATCGAAACAGGAGCATTACCAGAAGCACCTCCATCATCGAGGGTCGATAATTCCTTTTCGAGTTGTTCCAGGCTCAACCAACCATCACCGTCTCCTTCGTCGCCCTGAAGATCGGCCAAGAGATCTTTCATCAGGCTTCCGCCTAATGACTGGAATAAGTCATCTTCCATTGTTGCTCCCTTCTGCTGCCTTGTGAGATTGAGTACGCGTTTGAATTAAGGCAAGATCTTCTTTTGTTATCTGTGGGAAGATCAATTCGAAAAGCTACTCTAACTAGACTATTGCTAGCAGTACTATTATTGACTTCTTGCTTGAGTTAAAGGCACACAATGAGCGTTATGGCGGGCGCCAGACGCCAGACGCCACCATCATACTCTGGTACGCCTCGTCGCTGTGAGGTTCGCCAGATATCCCAAAGATTTGGTCATGAGCTCCTCGCCTCACTTTCAGGGGTAGGGATAAAAAAGCTACGATGTTGCGTTCTAGTACTAGAGTAGGTCTACTTTCATGAAAAGGTCCGTTGAACCCTACATCTGCATGCTTTTGATTACGGAGAAAGTAGTAGACTACTCGTAGCTCTACTAGAGTAGTAGTAGTAGACTAGTAGTAGCAGGTCTACTTGTCTTATGAGTCAAACATTTTACTTTAGTATGGAGTACTCGAGTACTACTCGTACTTGTTAGGTTTTAAAAAGAGCACTATTGTTCAAACTACTATCGCTGCAGCTCCCAATTTGATGGTTCCCATTCATTAAAAGGCCACCATCGGCGGCATTCTTGTCCTTAGAGCCTCTTTTGAGAAACAGACCCTTAAAACCCTTGACTTTCTTGTCCGTCGTATTGGATACGTACTGGTAAGATTCATCGTCGTCATCCAGAACCTCAGAAAAGCCGGAGGTGGTGGACGCGTTCATCATTTTTTGAATGTATCCGCTGGCTTTTTGAGCAATTTGGGTAATAGATGTCTTCTCCTTCATCTCGGCTGGATCTTCGTAACCCAGTGTCGACGGATTTATAATGTTCCGAGGAGAATCGTCAACATTATCATCTTCATCTGATTTCCTACGGCCCATTCTGCGAAAGAGAGACTTACGACGATGACTTACCGAAGAAATGTTATCTTCCATCCCCTCTTCTTTCATCAGTTCACGTTCGTCGTCGTCGTCGTCGTGATAAGCACCATCGGCGTCATCGAAGAGGCTGAATAAGGGAGCAGATTTTCCAGCAGAAGCTTGCTGAATGAATACTGGATCCACAATTTCGGCAATGTGTCCCGTCTGACCGCCCATGTCGTAATCTTTCTTCTCGGAAGTGATCTGCTTCACTCTTTGAACGTTACCAAGCTGGGTAGGATCGAACTGCAAAACATCGCCTACGCCATCATTGGACATGCCATCTCCAAATACATCAAAATTCGCAAAATCACTTAGACTGCCCTCATCGTCGTCGTCATCGTCGTCATCATCAACATCGTCATCATTGTGGGATCGCGCAATCGACGAGACATCAGATGCATTGTCATCGCCACTTTCCACAACCAAAAAAGATTGGTTGTCGTCATCAGCTTTGCTTTTGAAATCAAAACTCTTGTCGTCTCCCGACGACACAACAATGTTTTCACACCACTTCTTAGAGTCGTCTTGTTTTGACATTTCATTGGTGCGATGAGAGCTTGAGAGACGGGAGGTTTGTGACAATCGACTTCCATCTTTCATGGAACTACGGTGGCGTCCTGTTGATGTTTCTGGCTCTTGTATAACAGCTGGGGTCAGCTTTTTTCTTTGGCGCCGTTCTAAGGATCGTGTCTTGGCATCCTCTATCACTGTTTTCGCTACCTCCTTGCGTGGTGATTGGCGCTTATTAGGGTCGGCTGCAGCAGCTGCGGTGGCTTTGGCCACGACATTTTGATGTGATCTACTGCTGCTACCCCACGAAGCCCCTTTTTTCGGCAATCGACTGCGAGAGCTTCCTGATAAGGAACCACTTCGGTGACGTTGTATTTGTCTCCCACTAGCGGATTCTCCACTTTCGCTTCGTGAAAGATTCGATGGCTGTCGGTCATCCCGTGTGTTTCGAACTGTCCGCCGTCTCCGTCCACCAGCACTGGCACTACTACCATCTATCATTACTTTGCTTCCATTCTCTGTATCCTTGCTATGATGCTTGCGACCGGGCCGACGTGATCTACGCTTAAAACTTTCATCCCCGTATTCACTGGTAATCCGAAGATCTTGCTTTTCTTCCTTTACCGAGTTGTCATTAACTTCTGCTGTAACGGGCGATGACAGCTGCGACCTCGATTTTCGACTGGGACGACTGCCATCTATCATTTGATTTGCAACGCCTCTGTGCTCCATATTATCCTTCTCTTCATTCGAAGACTGATGCCGGGGCTTTCGTCGGCTATGATCGTGAATTCGTCGTTGACGTCTAGTAGATTCTATCAAGCTGTTGTGATCATCATTTCGACTACTGGTTTCGTGCATGCTGGTTGAAGCGGAATCGTCGGCCTTTGATCGATGAGATCTGGTCTTTGGATTGCGAATTTTTGATCTAGCTTCCATTTTCCTAGATCTGTGCTCGTTTTGTCGGCTTGTTTGGCCTGCTAAATTCGCCTTGTCGGCATTATGAATAGCTGTTCCACTTGGACGTCCTCCATCAGCAGCAACAAGAGCGGCAGCAGCACCAGCAGCTCGTTGTTTCCGTGCGGAAATTCTACTACTGTGGCTCATCCGAGAAGGCGTTGTATCGACGGTACAATCCTCGGTATCGTTTCTTCGGTTACCGCCCCTTACTCGGTCAGATAATCTGGAGCTGGTTCTAGGTGGACCTCCCATTTTCCTGTTGGGAATAATATTATGGGCTGGTTCCGACATGGACAGCGGGCCCTCTTCCTTTTCAACATCATCGGCGTTCCCTCCCAAAATGCTTAACGAATTATGCGACATATTTGATCGAATGCTTCTCCGAGTTGAATTCGATGCCAAACAGTGTCTTCCTCTCCTCACCCCACTCCTCCGAGAGGATGAATTCGAAATAATAGACTGGTCTTCAGTCGCCATCGCCATTAGTTCAGCACCGTGACGACGCTCATGACTGGCATGAGTACTGTAAGACAGAGGAAGCGATTTGTTTAACTGATTTTTCAAGCTGCTGCGAGATGCTGTTCGAATTGCGCGACTTCGATGAGATCTACGAGGGATAATGGATTCGTCGGTACAGGAAGTGGCAGTTTCAGGATAGTAATGCCGGGGTTCGGTAGGTTTGTCCTGTAACTTGCGACTACCATCATTGAATACTTGATCCAGCTGAATGGAATTATCTCGACGGACACCTCGCGTCGGCTCTCGTGACGCTGATGGCGTTGCAGGCATGGTTGAATAATACAGTATGCGTGTGCCACAAGCCACAAGCCACAAGCCACAAGCCACAATCAGGTGATGAATATTGTTCTACCAAAAAATTCCAGTATGTGGCGCTCCTTCACAGACCTCTTTCTTTTCTGTCCCATGAGCCGTACCGCAGCAGAAAAATCTTATCCCTTCATTGAGCAAAGTTTTAGAGGCACTCGCTGAAGGATGAAATAAATTTAAAGGGCTCGATGGTTGATCGAGCACAATCGATAATACTCGTAATACTAGACTATTACTATTACTAGTAATAATAATGATACAAGCGCTAGTATTAGTATTAGTACTACTTCTAGCTACGACCAAGTATGTGAAGAAGAGGACAACAACTGCTGCTTTAGCTTAGTACGGTAGTAGACTACTACTAGTAGTAGCTAGTAGACTGTTTCACGTTACCAGGTACCTTCTCACCAATAGTTGCGAAACAGAAACTATTAAAGCCAAAGCTTGAAAAGGAGTAATCACTACGACACAAAAGGATTAAGAGCCACCAGGTCGCGCCAAAATTTAGATCGCGCACTTGATCGTACTATCCCGCACTTTCTAGCTACGTAGCGCTACTAACATGTACCAGGTAGTACCAGATCACAGTATCTTAGCACTGGGATGTGAAGAGTGCGTGCCCGCGAGTGACCCTTTCCGTTCCTTTTGTCGAAGTACGTCGTGTAGGTCTACTAGCTAGTCTAGCTAGTACTAGTTTTGTAGTACCGGCCGTAGTAGCACTTTAGTAGGTTGGCTGAGCTTGTTTGTACAGACTGTATTATTCATTTTGCTTCGATCGTTTCCTGCTCAGCAAGCTGCTCCCATCCACAAGGAAGCCCCAATAAATTACAGATATTTTTGTCGTGACTACTACTAGCAGTAGGGTCTACTACTAGTAGGATTCTAGTGTAAGTTAAGTCCACTGAACGCAGAGAAGAAGGCTCTTTTTTGTTACCACTTCCTGCAAACTGCACAGCACACTGCTGCAATCCAAAAGAAAGCCTCCAGCAAAACCAAGAGGAGTGTGCACGCACCCGTGTGACTGTTGTGACACCCACACAGCACGGCTTTGTGTGTTTGCCTTACGGCTAGGTTAAATAGAAATCTGGGTCATTACTTTCATTGACTTCAGCTCAATAATACCGGTTTTTGGAATTGGTCGGGGATCGCGATGCAGGCTCATCATCATCATCAGCAGCAGCAAAAGCAGCAGCAGCAACCTCAATGCGACCAGCGATTTGCTGATATGCCGGAAGTGGAATCTTCTGGCACTTCGCCTCGTACTTCGGACGATCCCGAAAATGCGTTGACTGTTAGCAACCATACACCAAGCAGTCCGCGGCATCGAGCGACGACGCCAGATGTATCCTCCAGCTTATCTCACGATGGCAGTCGCAACCATGCTCAACACCAGAGCACCAACAGTCAAGACCAGCATACTAATACTAACTTTCAAGACCGCCAACAAAACTACAGTGACAATCACCAGCGACACGCCTATCCTTCTGGTAGGAATTATCTGCAGAACTACCATCTTCATCCCACAACTCCGCAACAACATGCCATGTATCCGTCGACGTTATCGGTGGGAGATTCCCGACCAAGCATGACGGAAGAAGAAAGGGAGCTACAACGGCGGAGAGCCGAGGAGAATGCCGCCTTTGTTAAGTTATTGGAAGAAGAAAAATATCAGTTGCAAACTCCTCAGCCTCCTGTGCCATCTGTTGGTCCCACGTGCAGTAATACTATTAGGCTTTCTACTACTGCCAGTAGACAATCTACTTCCCCGAGACCTACAAGTAATGCAACCACGCCGAGAGCGACAGGCGAAGACTTGGGACCACCTACCTCCTACAGTAATAGACAAATAAGCAGAGGTAGCAGAGGATATGGGGATGAGTATCGACGTGGTCTCTACGATCCACAACGGAATAATAGTCAAGGCAACCAATCGAGTAGCCGATGCCATCGCAACGGCAGTAAGGATTCCTTACATAGGATGGGTCGCGAATCTCTATCCCAGGCCCATCACCAGCAGCAGCCGCCCTATGACCATCACCGACAACGAAACTATGAGCCATATAGTGACATGGGCAGTAGAAGACGAGGAGTAGACGAAGACAGATACTTGTACGGGGAGGATAACAACAGAAACGGACGAGAAGATCGACAATACCGCCCACAGCACTATCCTCAGCACCAACACCAGCCTCATCCACCACAATCATCGCGCGACTATGGACCTGATGTACCACTCGAACTCGAAGTGCCCAGAAATGCATCGAACAGCCACAATTTTTTAGCAGATGAACAAAATAAAGGCAGTCTTCGGCATTCTCGTGATGCCTTTCACCACCCTGACAATTTACATGTGGAATCTGATCACCACGAACGTCATCGCAATATGACTGTTGACGAGATGCGCAAAAACGATTCGAGCAGGGATCGGTATTATCAATCTGTGCGGCCGGCAAACAATGACCGCGCAAACGAACATTTAAGTCCGTCACACCTCAACAATGATAGTAACGGAATAACGCGACACGGGATGTCGCTTGCAGAAGCGATTCACAATTTAGAAATGGAGAGTGGTCTCGTAGATGGTGGTGATGGAACGCCTGTACAGCCTATGCCATCGTCTGCAGAGAAGTCACTGCCCTCTTCACGATCACAAACACGTGAATACGACGACCGTCGTCATTCTTCGCAACTGCACCAGCATCGGTCTGGCGGAGATCGACAGTACGGTCACCGGGATCGATACCGCCCGCCCAATGACGCCGGGTTGGATCAATATCAACATTTGGATCGCGGTCGTGACCACGATCGTCGCCACCAACAACCAGCACCGCCACGGCAAAATTATTCCGACCATCATCCTCAGCGACTAAAAGGACCGGTTGAGTCTATCGAATTTCCCACCAATTGGGAGGGACGGGAAATCGAGCCAACGCTCGACGATGAAATGCTCGATCGGGATGAGGAAGAGTACTGCCGACGAATGAATGCATATCGTCATCAGCATCACCAGCAATCTCCGCAAATGAATCCTTCACAAATGCCGCATCGATCACCGGCGCCTGGCGGTGGACAGCGCAATCCAGTTCAGCGCCTCCAAAGCTCTAACAGTCGAACTTCAGAGGCCTACGACGGGTCAGGGGGAGGAGGTGGCCTAGCCTCCGACTTGTATTCACAAAACCTAGCTGTTAGTGGCCATCGATTGGCACCTATGCAAATTGAAGTCTCGCCAGGAGTCTCCATGCCTTTTCGTGGATCGGAAGAAACGTGGGAAGCAATCGCTCTCAATCGTATCGCTAAAACGGAATGCTTGGGGTGTTCAATTCAGTTGTATTGTGTTGAAGATGCTGAATTGGTAGTTTGCCCGGATTGCCAAACCATGAGTCCTGCCTATCAGCTTGGAGCAGAAGGTGAAGACAATGTCCGTAGGAGTGGGTTGGGATTGGGTTTCAAGGAAGAACAGTTGGTACAATGGAAACACGCCTAGTAAATGTATACACCATTTGGAGAAAAAATATTCACTACAGAGTTAATTACATGGGTTATAGTACTTCGTTCCTGTCTACTGTTCATTTTCAATGTGCATTGTACATTGCCCGAGACTTCCAAAACCAATCTGTTCTCGGGTTCATCATTAATTGTGTGCTCGCAACAAACATTCCTCCGAATGCAGGGCATGCGGAGGGGGAAATGACAAATCCTTGGTGGTATATTCAACAGCAGGCTCATTGTTCCTCTCAAACACACAAATATGCATTTCACAATGAACACTCTGCAAAAGTGGCCAAATGGTTGGAAAGCATGCTTTGTCTTGAAATGTTGGGCTTCCACAGTAGTGAAGGTCTTTGAGAACTTGTGGTACTACATGCAATCTAAAATTATTGGCTTCCGGAATAGGTTGGACATCCTCAACAACCATTATCCCTCCTGGCTCAATCTTAGGAAACCAAAAGAAGAGACTTTTTGCCATGTGATCAGATAGATGTGAGGCATCTTCTACCACTACTTTTAGCGGTGGTGCACCAGGTCTTTTCATTTTGGTTGTCCATGTTTCCTGTAAATATTCAAAATCACTACCATCGCCACAGTGAAGCTTGTTGTCATCCAAATACTCTTGATATCTAGGATTCCCAGAAGGGAAATTTCCCCATGGCCATTTTCCTTCTGATCTAGGTCCAGGTTCAATACAGGCAATCTCAATGCTGTGCATTTCAGCTCTGGGGAGAAACTCTTGGTAGGAATCAAATCCTTTCCCATTGTAAAAGCCAATTTCCAAAAATTGAAATGGCTTTACATCATCCATGGAGTATTTTCCTAACCAGCGGTTGTAAATTTGATCATAAAAGTGACCTGCAGAAGTAAAAGAAAATGAGTAACCAAATACTTTTAGCAATAGAAACTATAAACGACGGCGGAAAAAGCACCGCTGGTCAATGAAATACTATTGTCATATTATTTTGTTCGACAAACCTGGCATCATTCCACATTTTCGGTTGGTCATATCTGGATGGTAACACTTGCTGGGATCATGTTGGCACCCCAACGCATATTTCGCCGTGCCCCATACCTTATCAGTTCCCATACGATCTGCAATCTCAAAAAAGTTTCGTTGTCCCGCATTGGGTGTGGTACTCCAGATGATATCAGCGTCCTCAGTGACTGTTCTGTTTACTACGGCACTCGAAAAGACGGCTGGGATATCCGTGGAAGCAGCAGCTACATGCGTAGAAATTTTCACATCAGATACCGTCGCAGCAGTACTCGATTCCGCTGTAATTCGTTCCTCGGTTGGAAGCAGAGTTGGAAGAGGAAAAGGAGTTCGATCCGCAGGGCTGCTGAAAGGTACCTCCAACGGTAGCTTTGCTTCTGGAGAATACGTGGCAGGACTGCTGCTTCTTATAGTTGATGCTGTATTTTTTGTGGAAGACACTGGTACAGATTTTGTAACCGACCGATCTATTACAGGTTGTCGCTTGGAATTGACAGAGGACGCCGCGATCCCAGCACCCGCAAAGAACCCAATGACGACATCGCGAACGGTGCACAACGATTTCTTAGATTTTGGATGATTCGGAGCTGGCTTTGGCGTCTCCTTTCTGATTTTTACAGACCCTTGCTTGACCATCGCTTATGCAATATAGATTAGTAATAAATTTGATCTGGTTTTACTGTAGAGGGTTGCAGGATACTTGTACAGTACGAAGTAGGGGTGGTGGTGATGTACTAGTATGTATGTGTGATGTGTGAAATTACTACCACTAGTCTAGCTAGTAGAGTCTTAATTATTAATGTTGCGCTCCAGCAGGATCGCAGTGCCCTCATTTTTTATTTGAATTCAAGTGAATTCGTATTCGTAAGATTCCGATATGATTCGGCGCCAATACGAATAGACAACTATTTTTGCTGTGAAGTGAAACAATAGTAAGACGTGTTATTTTTGTCAGGTTTTGTCCAGCGGTCAAACTGGGTCGAGAATTTTTTGACCAAGACCAAAATAATAATACCTGCTAATGATAATAATAATATTATCAGCATCTCCAAACCTAATACAGCCAGTACCAACTGGTGAGAATACAATACAGTAGTCTACTCAAGTAGAATCTACCATCAGTACTACAGTAGTCTAGTAGTAGTACTAGAACTGCACGAGTACTCCGAATACAAGCAACAACAAACAATGCACTTTTTGTATTCCATCGAAACTTCCAAAGCAAAGAAAACAACCACAATAATGAGCGACGTAGATAGAAAGGATAAGATAGAGGAGGCACAACGATCCTATTCCTTGCGAGACCTTTTCATTGGATTCTGTCTAGGATTTGGAGCTGTCATTGGAACTGTTGCAGTTTCTACAACTACTCTCCCAGAGAACATCAACAAAACACCAGCCGTTGTAGTAGAGAACAGTCCGCCATCTAATGATGTTGGTCGATTCGCCCCGGAAAATCGTCGCCAATTAATGGAATCATCATTGTTACCCCAACCAAAAGATTTTCTCATGGTAGCGTACAAATATGAAACCGATAAAGTCTTGGGAGCAGCCTGCACCGCAAACTTAACAGGATGCAAGGATGGTGAGATGGCGGCAGAGAATCCGAAATGCAAAGGATATGGTCATTATTATCATACCATCTACAACAAGTGGTTAGAAAAATATTCCAGTGATGATGCAGAACCATTTCAATTCCTAGAAATTGGCTTTTATAATGGAAAAGGATTTGATGCTTTTCAAGAATTCCTTCCCAGAGCTGAAATGCACAGCATCGAAATTGCCTGTATTGAGCAAGGTCCTAGATCAGAAGGAAAGTGGCCATGGGAAAATTTTCCTTCTAAAAATGCTAGATATCAGGAGTATTTGGACAACAACAAGCTTCACTGTGGCAGTGGTACTGACTATGATTTTCTCAAGGGGATTTGGGACACTAAAATGAAAAGACCTGGTGCACCACCACTGAAGGTAGTGGTAGAAGATGCCTCACATCTATCTGATCACATGGCAAAAAGTCTCTTCTTTTGGTTTCCAAGGATAGAAGCTGGTGGTATATTAGTAGTGGAGGATATCCAACCCACAACTGATGCCAACAAGTTCCGCACAGATGTTTTGTCTCAAATCATGAAAGATTTGCATTATTGCGGCAGTCCTGATTTTAAAGATAAGATGTGCTTTCCAACCCTACAACCATTGCTTCAGTCTATCCACTGTGAAATGCATATCTGTATTTTTGAACGAAACATGGAACCCGCAATTGAACCCAACAAGGAAGACTCTATGATGCCTCCACATGCACTGAATGCAGAAGATTGCATCTTTCATTCTCATTAACGATTCACAGTTGAACAAACATATGCTTCTACTCGATACTCAATCAAATTTTAAGGTAGTAGTAGATATTAGATATTCAAAGAGGCAAGCATGCCAACGTAATCGAGCGTATTCGCCTCACCCAGCACCACTACGATCTACAACGGGCCGCAATTTCGTTCCTTCGTCTGATCGAAAGTTCTGACAGGAATACGCAAAAAGTAACCACAATACACAATACAATGCCCATCATGAGGCACGAGGCCATAGCAGATAGTAGTTTACTTTTTGCTCTTCTTGCCGGCTCCCTTTTTAGGTGGACCCTTTCCCTTTTTCCTGTTGAAATCTCTCTTGAGTGCTCTTCGTTCTTGTAATTCTGTCATGTAGCCGGGATGCACCTATTCAACATAAAAAGTCAAGATGAGTGTGGAGTGAAGGACAGATCACGGCGAATGGAGACGTATACGTTCAAAATTACACACCCGCGCACAGAATATTCTTGAAAAATATCCGTCTCACGAGGCTGCATCCGCGTACCTTTCTTGCTGACGTATCCATCCGGTCGAGATAATATCGATTGAGATAAACACCGGTCATAGCTTTGTTCGCTTTTTGATTGCCCGTCCGAACTCCAAGATTTGGAGCACATCCAAAAACCTCTTGCTGGACTCTCTCTATTCCTTGCTTTAACGTTGGATAATTCTGGAAAAGCTTCTTTGTGGTTTGCCGTGCCGCTGCCATGTTGTGGAAAATACTCCTAAGAGTGAAACTATTGTTCAGCTTTTCAACGACTATGGTTGAGTGTCTGGTTGAGTTGGGAGAAGAAGGTGCTTGTAGCCGCCGCTCCAGCATCATTTCCAGGGAGAGAGAAGAGTGGCGGACGACGTACATGCTATTTCTAAGATTAGGGTTTGAGAGTAAATGAGATGAAGAACTGTATGCGTCCAGGGAACGTTCCCCGTAGATTTAACGGTCGAGCATCATTTAAAACACGTACGACGAAAGCTCTTAAAAAATCTTCATCATCATCAAAGCATTGTTGCCTATATTATTTTTCCAATTTGGTCCAATATCTTTACAATTCTCAGTATCCAGAAGAAAAGCAATTAAAATCCATCATGTCTGTTACACCCGATCGCAAGATTATTGATCTGCTGAAAGAGAGAAAGGAGGCTGGAAAGAAAATCAGCATTTCGTTGGAATATTTTCCTCCTCGAAGTGACGATGGTGTCAAGGTTCGTTTCGTTGTAATGAGCTTGTTTGTTTTGGGGCACTCAAAACGAATTTTGTGAACTATGTATCTAAAGCGACGAACGTTTCTCCGCCTTTTTTTGACATTTCGAATCTGTGCGAATTTTAATGTTAAAATTTTCTACTTTCAACACCATCGTGACGATAGAATCTCCATGCCCGCATGGAACGTATGAAAGATGCATTGAGCCCATTGTTCACGGATATGACATGGGGCGCAGGTGGATCTACGGCTAATTTGTCCTTGGATCTTGCTTTGCATGCCCAGAAAACCGGGCATGTTTCCAATCTGCACATGACTTGTACCAACATTCAAAAGGATGGACAAGAGGTAGATGCCAAAAAGGCCATTCACGAAGCACTCCAGGCAGCCTTGGACGGAGGTATCCGAAATATTGTGGCACTTCGTGGAGATCCGCCTGCGGGAGAGGAAGAGTGGAAGGCATCCGAAGGTGGATTCACCTGTGCGTTGGATTTGGTCAAATACATGAGAGAAACATTTGGTGATCAATTTGGAATTTCTGTCGCTGGATACCCCGAAGGCCACCCCAATGCCATTTCGGAAGTCGCCGACCCTTCCACTTTGAGTGAACGCGAAATGGCCCGAAGTGCAACCTTTGGCGAAAAGACTTACTGTTGTCTGGAGGCCGACTACAAGAAGGAAATGGACTACTTGAAGGAAAAGGTTGATGCGGGAGCAGGTACGTAAAATACACGTCAAGTAAATTGAATTGGTTTGCTTTCCCTGACGCATTGCTCATCACTTTCCTATGCCTTTTTCTTTCCCCTTACTGTTACTTCAGACCTGATCATTACCCAAATGTTCTTTGATGTTGAAACTTTCAAAACTTTCGTTCACGATTGTCGCAAATGGGGAATCATGTGCCCCGTCGTTCCTGGTCTAATGTGCATCAACGCCTATCCTGGATTCGCAAAAATGACAAAGTTTTGCAAAACCCGTGTTCCAAAGTGGTTGCATGACAAGATGGAATCTATCAAGGATGATCCTGCTGCTGTTAAATCCTTTGGAGTTGAATTTGGAGAGCAACTTTGCAAGGATTTGATTGAATCTGGATTGGTCGAGGTTTTGCACTTCTACACTTTGAATTTGGAGAAAGTTGTTTACGGTATCACAGATAAGCTTGGATTCAGTGACAATGCGTTGGCCCTTGTCGATGAAAAGGATGCAGCATCCATGGCTGCTGTAGGTAGTGCATGGGCAAGAGTTGGCGATGAAGTGACTTGTGAACAGGGAAATGGCACTGTCGAGGAAATCAAAAAGGATGGTTCTGCTGTCATCCTGATCAAAACAACTAACACGAAAGTCGAGGTCGCCAAGGGCGCCTATAAGAAGGTTTTCAATTAAATCATCATTTTTGAGGAAAAATTGTATTACTTTATAATTTGATACAAATAATATTCAAGGCTGTGTCCTCTGTATTCTTGTTCTAAACCATTATTTGTTGTGTGCTTGATGGATTGATTGCATTGCTACATAATTTTAGTGAAAACTACATGTAGACGATGCTTAATTCATTGTATGGATTACCGATTTCTGTTATTTTTTGATATTACTGAGTCCGATCCGAACGCCCATCCAAAATGTCGTTGATAGCCTCCGGCAATCTGGATAAAAACAAAAGGCGACTATCAACTTTGTCTTTTGCTGCTTCCCTCATCTCCCGTCGCATATCCATTTCTTCCGTGGACGTCATGGACCACGAAGGCTGGGCCCTGTCCTTATCGAAACGAAATCTAGCGGTCTGTCCATAGTGCTGTTCGTCGAGTTCGGCTAGAATGGTCTTGGCTCCGCAAGCAGCACTTCCACCAACATCTAGAGCCAAATCATCCCCTACGTGGATCCACACTCTGTCGTCGTAAGTCGCTGGATATTGCAATGGTTCATCCGTCTTTTTGGGCGACATTCCGTCCGAGGCTTTTCGAAGCTGCGAATACATGTATCGCGCATCATCGTAAATCCAAGTCAGTTCTTCCGTATTACCGGCTGCTTTGTCCAATTCCAAAAAGAACTTTTTGCGCTGTCCCTGGTCATCTTCCCAGCTGCACGCAAAATCGAAAAAAGGCGCCAAGGTAAAGGTCATAAAAAGAGGATTGGCCAGGCCATCCGTAATGGCACCAATAATGGCATCGGGATGTTCCTCTTTAATTTGCTTGAGCACATCAATGACCTCTGGATACAGGTGTCGCTCGGAAGCATGATGTCGTTCCATTTCCCAAGTGTTGTAAACTGCTTTGACCATGGAGTCGGAAACAGCACTCTTGGCCCATCTGATTACATCGCGAAGTTTCGACGAGAAAAGAATTACAGAACACCACAAACGAAACAAAAAGCGCGTGTATTGAGCACAGGCAACTACCATACGCCAACGGAATGCTCTTGTTTGCAAAACAAATAATGCACGCAAAAGCAAACAAAAACTTACTTTTTGGCACTATCAATCACAACATCGGCAAGATCTTCCACACTGGTATCCCAATCATCCGCACAGGCCTGAATTTTGCGCGCTTGAATGACTTTTTCCATTTCTCGTCGAATGGCCTTTTCTCGAACTTGTCGATGTGTCAATAGAGCCGCCGCTTCCGGATCTTCGGCACTAATTTCTTTTCGAATTTCTTTGGACGTTTGGATAATTTGGTCACGTTCCAATCCCTCAAACCCATAATCTGCCATGGCCTTAACATAAGCGTCTTTTTATAATAATTTATTATTTTTAGATTTGATTTTTTTTAATAAAAAAGAAAAATCCAGACAAGGTGAGAGAGGACATCCAAAACTGCAACATAAATAAAACTCTTTTTCTTACCATTGGCTTCGTCGACAACGGGAGCGATGGGATATAGTGTATCATCCAAATCAAAAGTGAGCAATCCCAATTTCTGACATTCTCTCTTTTTTGCAGCTTCGGCCTTGTCTAAATTTTCCGTTTGAGAATTCAATGCACTGCTGTGTTGTCTTACTGGTTTGAATATCGTTGTTGCTGCTGCTCCTCCTCCTCCTGCTGGTGGTGATGATGATACAGTAAAACCGACTACCAAATTCCAGCAGAGACATAGCGATGCGAACCAAAGAAGTGGTGCAGTGTTCATTGTGAAGTATTGTTTTCCTTATGTGTGTATTTCTTATGTGTGTATATACGATATATTTATGTATATCTTTCCGTCTCTTTCAGAAGGTAAAGTCAAAAGTTGAACACAAAAAGATTTTTAGAGAGGAGCTGTTGTCGTTTACTGTTTGGTTTGTGAAAAGACTTGATTGGCGGCGAAGATTTTTTATTATTTTATTAGGTAATTTTGAGAAAATGAGTGTTTATGGTCAGATACTCTATTCGGAGTAAAGAAAGTCTATTCAATTATTGTATTTTTTCAATTCTAATTATTGTTTTTTATTTTGGTCTGGGTCAAAAAATTCTCGACCCATTTTGACCGCTGGACAAAACCTGACAAAAATAACACGTCTTATTTCTACGCAAAATTCATATTTTTTTAGCAATAACGCTAATGTGTCATTATTTCTATTCAACGGAGAGAGTGCTGACCTACTCCTAGTAGTAGTAGCTAGCTACTACTAGCTACTACTACTAGCTACTACTCTAGTATTATATAGAAAAAGGGACCCAAGTCTCTTTCCTGGGAGTATAGGGTACGTACCCCTAGTACACAATCCTACAGGGTTACCATAAACCCCTCGAAATCAAAGGGGTATCCTCA
>Ga0100402_1001002_pt1 | contig 32950 bp, 21 predicted proteins | sample CryGeyme20150102_FD_80419 | JGI IMG/M metagenome (GOLD analysis project Ga0100402, IMG submission 80419) | Groundwater microbial communities from Crystal Geyser aquifers in Utah, USA - Crystal Geyser metaG 2015-0102 | ecosystem: Environmental > Aquatic > Deep subsurface > Groundwater | place...
GCTCAAGTTGCTCATACAGGTTTTAAAATAGACATCTGAGGTGACTTTGGGGATATCACTTTCTGAGTTGGATGAGCTTTTATTTTTATCAGTCAATTGAGTCATATCGCTATTATCCGTTTAGTATTAACAGAATAATAACATTATTATACTTAAAGTTATAGACTTTGTGTTTTAATATTTACACTTAAGTCTCACTTGAGTGCCAATCTCTGTATAATGACCAAGAATTTTTAGAGATTTAATTTTAATAGACGCAAGTTATGTGTTTTTAGAGCGCACCAGCGGTGGTAGGACATCATCTTATCCTTGTTTAATGTTGTATTTAAATGACCTACGATATTTTTAAAAAGTTAGATTTTATTTATTGTTACAAAATAAATAATTAATTCTTGTGATACCAAAATCGACTAATATTACTACGTAACACTTGAAATGGAAGCATAAATTGAACAACTTCTACTCTATAGAATCTATAACGGTCAATCAAAAAAGCATGCACTGTTCATATTACCTTTCAAAAAACATTGAGCCACACTGAAACAATTAGAAAAAGAGCTTAACAGATATTAATGAGCAATAAAAACCGAACATCTTTTAACGTTTGAGTCGATATTCAAAATCTCTACTGAATCATTACTGTGAATTCTACTTCAAATTGAAAACTAACAATAAAACAATTATAGAAAAATAGTTTCTGTTTAGAAGATTCCAGGTTATTTCTAGTATGCTTGTTGATGAGTGTAAGTTTATGCAATCAAGCAAAAATTCGTTAGCCAAAATTCTTAAACTTTCTGTGGGCTAAATTACTAAAAAATGCGTGAATTTGATTTTCTGGAAGAATTTTTAAGATTTTTAGTTTTCGTATAAATATAGAATTACGAATAAGTGAGATGAGAGTATTTATTTGAAATATGAACACCTTTAGCTAATATTTATGCAGGGAATGTAAATATGATGAAGCGTTTATTAGAAAGGTTCTATCATTTGTTTTCCATGTCATTGGCTTATAGGTCTTGGAAATACCTTAGTTTGTTAAGTTACGTATTCTATCAATGTACAAAAAATCTCATAGTTTTATCTTGTTGAGTGTAAAATACACGTTTAGTCCACCTGTTCTAAATCATATATCAACTTTGGGAATTAAGAAAAAATTAAAAATAAATTCTTCAATAGTACAATTTTTTCAGATAGTATCGTCTATACTATAAATGACTATTATATTAAACTAAAGAAGGACTGTTCAATGAAAGTACTAATTGTGGAAGATAATCCCTCAGCCGCATTAGCTGTTAAGTTTAGATTAACCGCGACAATGAACGTTGATACTGTAATTACACATTCGGCTCAGGAAGCCATACAAGCCTTTAAAAACGATACATTCGTTCTGATCATTATGGATATTGGTTTAGGTGCTGGTCTTGATGGTGCTGAAGCCACTGAAGTGATTCGAAGCTTAGAATCAGAACTTGGCCGTCCACGCACGTGGGTTTATGCATTGACCGCTCACATTTCAGAGGAAGACTTAGACCGTCAAAAATCCATGGGGATTGATAAAATATTTGAGAAGCCCATCAGCGATCAAATGATTGCAGAAATTTTAGAAGATTTGCCTATACTTAAAAAAGAGTAAACTTGTTTAAGCAAAGCCATAAATTTATTCTGAGATCGAAGATATTATAGTAAAATTTATATTAATGTTGACCACATAATTTAGTGGCTGCGACATTAATTATCGGTGATGCTCATGCTGTCTAAGGTAAAGACTGCCAAAAAAGAAGTCCTTTCCAGTGTCTTGTGATAAAATTGCCGACTTCATTAGCAACAAAAAAGTTGTTGTTACTTAATGTGCGTTTTTTTGTAATTTTATATGGTATACCTAATCTCAATAACATCTTAAGAAAATTATAGTTGTTTAAAAATTGGAAGTATATCATTGAAAAAATCTATTCGACAAAAAGTTCATCATGTTAGTGATAAAGTTTATTTTAACTCTTAGTAATTAAACTAAGATTATTAGTAAATATATTCCTCATTCTAAAAAAAGTAGCTCTGTATAATTTTTGTATAGCTTTTTAAAAATAAAGTCTTCATAAAAAATGCAATAATGATTATTTTTTGTTTGCTTTTGTGAGGTAAAATTAGCTCATATCCATATTCCTTAGTACCATGGAAAATTTTTATTAGATAATCCGAAAATTAGTGGCTAAAACATTTATTTGTATGATATATTATTACGAAGTGCTATGCTTTTAAAGTTAATAAATATTGCTTAAAATATGTCTTTTACACAGTATTAGAAATTTAATTAGGTTGGACAATTAATATGAAGCAATATTGTTTATTGCAAGATTACTGGTGCAAAAATGCCTTTGTAGATTTAGAGTCTACTCTCAGCTTTAATGAATGGATGTTTTTTAGTTATCAGCTAAGTCAGCTGCTTGTTGAAAAATTTCATATTCAATTAAACAATACGATAGTTGTGTCAATTGACCACTCTATTGATCTACCTTGGATTCTATTAGGGATTTCTTTATCAGGCGCGACATATGTTTTAGTCGACTCTGAAGCCCCAGATGCAGAATTGGTGGATAGAATTCAGTTTACGAATAGCGTTTTATGTATTATAGAGGAAAATAGAGCACTTGCTTTTCCCATAAAAAATCTATCGGTTAGAGAGTGTCGGAAGAAAATTGTTTGTAGAGATTCAACACGTGGATTAAGTGCAGACATGATTTACGATCTAGTAATGGATTGTTTTAGACGCCAACAGCATACACTATATATTCTCTTTACTTCAGGAACTACAGCTGCACCCAAAGGAGTTTGCGTTGGCACTTGTAATTTTCAAGCTATTTTATCCGCTGTTATCTCAATACTACAGATAAAAGTAACTGATAGTTTATTGGCATTAACTTCAATAACTTTTGATATCGCACAGATTGATTTCTGGACTCCTCTGTTTACTGGTGCAACTACACATCTTATTTCGAACAAGTATAGAAAAAATCCTCAATGGATTAGTCAATATATTTTAAATAATCGCCTCTCATTAATTCAAGCTACACCAACGATATGGCAAGAAATCATTTATTTTCTTGAAGAAGAGTCACCGATAAAAATTCATCCATTGAAATTCATCAGTGCAGGAGAAGTCCTTTCTCAAAAGCTTGCTAAAAAAATGCTTTCATTTGGTGAGACTTATAATGCTTACGGACCGACGGAGACCACTATATATGCAACAATAAAAAAAATCGAAGCTAAAGATCTATTCCATCCCTTATCGATTGGTCAAGCACTGCCTGGTGTGAAGATAAAAATTGTTGATGAGAACTTTGAACCAGTACCTCATCAAATGCATGGTGAATGCTTAATTGGGGGAGTTGGGGTCACGTCGGGTTATTTTAAAAATGAAGTAATGACGAAACAGTCTTTTATTAAGCTCAAAGGGGATAACCTACAAGAAATGTATTATAGGTCAGGCGATATTGTTTCATTGTCTAATTGTAAAGATCTTAATTATCACGGGAGAGTTGATCATCAGGTTAAGATCAATGGTGTTCGATTAAATTTAAATAATATTGACCAAGTGTTGGTTAGAAATTTTGAAATCTTAGAAAGTTTGGCTGTCTATCTTGAAGATGAACAATTGATTTTGGTTTTTTACACTGAAAGCAAAAAAAATAGATTCAGATTTTGTGAGCAAGAGGTTGCGAATTATTTGTATGACTTTTTAAAGGCTCAATTTCCTTTGAGATTTTTAAAAAAGAATAAAATGCCTAGAAATGAATCTGGTAAAATATCAAAAAAAAAATTATTAGAAGAATATATTTACAAAAAAAATCTTAATGAAAATGTCACTGAGTTTGATAAATCAATTCTCGAAAAACTAGATATTGAATCTTGCAATTTGCAAAAAAATTTTTTCGAGAACGGTATCAATTCAGCGAGATTAATTAGATTGCAATATGAAATTGATAAAAATTTTAATATTCAAATTCCACTTTACAAGTTTATGGCTTACAAAAATATGAAAGACTTGCTTGCTGAAATAAATACTATTAAACAGTCAGGTGAAACTCTAGTTGAAAGTGAGGAAATTTCAGCTTTCGAAAAGCTCAGAGAAAAACGAAGTCGAATGCATCATAAGAAACGGATGACTATTAAGGATCCAAAAGATGTCAGATAATCAAAATAAAATTGCAATTATTGGTATGAGTTGTCGTGCTCCTGCTGCAAAAAATACTAATGAATTTTGGGATTATATTAAGAGAGGTAAGATTGGTTTAAAACGACTTGAGCTTCAAGATGATTTAATTAAAGGTCATATGGGACACTATGTTCCTGTATATGGATCGATTGATTATTATGATTGCTTCGATTATTCATTCTTTAATATTCCTTATGAGGATGCAAAGAAAATGGATCCTCAACATCGATTAATGTTAGAAGTAGCCTACGAAGCAATTGAAGAGAGTGGGTATGCCCAGTCCCGAAGCGAAGATATTATTAGTGTTTATATTGGGGCCCGCAATAGTACTTATGTGACTCATCATCTCAGACAAAATACAGATTATATTGTGCATCACACAGATTATGATGACAGATATTATACAAGTCCTGAGTTTATTGCTACTCGTGTTGCTTTTTATTTAAATCTCAAAGGCCCAGCTATTACCATTAGTACAGCCTGCTCAAGTTCTTTAGTCAGCGTGATTGAAGCGTCAAAATCACTGCTTGCATATGATTGTAATATGGCTATTGCAGGAGGTGTTTCTTTAGTATTTCCACAAGAACAAGGCTATTGGTATCAAGAAGGTTTTATAGACTCTAAAAAAGGAGAGTGTCGCCCTTTTGATGAAGCTGCCGATGGAACAGTGCTTACGAGCGGCGTAGGTGCGGTTGTTTTGAAGAGGCTTGATGAAGCCTTAGAGGATCAAGATTCAATTTATGCGATCATTGGGGGTTATGGAATCAACAATGATGGCGGCAGTAAGTCGGGCTATGCATATCCAAGCAAGCTTGGGCAAATGGAAGTCATTCAATCGGCCATCGAAGATTCTGATACTCTTGTTGATGATATTCGTTATATCGAAGCGCATGGAACAGGTACTTATATTGGAGATCCTATTGAATTTGACGCTTTGAATCATATTTTTCGCCAGTGCACTGATGCAACAAATTACTGCTATCTTGGCTCTTTAAAGGCCAATTTTGGTCATTCAGATGCAGCAGCGGGTATACTTGGATTAATTAAAGCCGCATTAGTGCTTCATGAACAAATGGTTCCACCACAGATTAATTATGAAAACCCGAATAAACAACTTGCTATCAAACATAGTGCTTTTAAGTTTAATCAAACTAAAGAGGCTATCTCGATGGCCATACCTAGTGCTGGAGTGAGCTCATTTGGAATTGGTGGAACCAACGCGCATGTTATTTTAGCTGCTTATAAAGCTGAAAAATCATTCCATAAGGATGACTCACCGTGTCACATCATACTTTCTAATAAAACTCAAGTGGGTCTAGCCGAAGATAAAGAAAAGTTAAAGTATTATATTAAGACGCCTTTCGCGGAGCTGGATATTCTAGAAATGAGCTACAGATATCAACGAAAAGAATGTTTTAATTATCGTCAAGTTTTAAGTGGTTATTCTAAAGAGCAATTACTGCAGCAATTAGACGGTCATAAGCATTTCTCCTATACTGATACTCAACCTTTTGTCACTTTCGTATTTAGCGGACAAAACTCAGGTACAATTAACAAGTCTCAATCAATATACGTTAATTATCCTGCGTTAAAATCCATTTTTGAAACATGCTTCAATGCAGCATCTAGGCAAGGAATTCATTTAAAACCTTTTTTCGATAAAGCCTCGCTGTTTGACAAAAATGATCTTAAACAGTCAGAAAAAACTACTATTATTAGTCAATCTGTGGCCTTTACGATACAATATGCAATGGCTTGGCAACTTAAAAGTCTTCAAATCTTACCTAAGCTTTGCCTAGGCCACAGCCTTGGAGAATTAGTTTCTGCGACAATCAGTAACGTAATCTCACTTGAAGAAAGCTATGCTATGATAAAGGCCCGTGCGCATCTTTTTGAACAATATGGCAGGGGAGCGATGATTTTGGTTCCTATGACTCAAGAAGCGCTTATTACATTTGACTTGAGTTCAGTTTCTATTGCTGGATTGAATGGCCCCGATCGAGTTATGCTTTCTGGATCAAAAGATTGTATTGCTGATATCAAAAAAGTCATTGATGCTTACTTGAAACCTCTAGGTAAAAAAACCCTTTATTTTAGTGATGACTATGCTTTTCATTCAAAAGCACTAAGGTTTGGTATTGATGAGTTTTTAGCAACGCTCAACCGATTTCATTTTAAAGCACCAACATTGCCTATATTTTCAAGCTTTATGATTGAATCTGTGCAAGAAATGGATGCGTCTTATTGGGTGGAACAAATTCAAAAACCGGTATATTTTTATCAATCAATAGAAAAAATTAATCTGAAACACCCTTCTGCTATATTTATTGATTTTAGTCCAGATTCTCAACTCAGTGTAATCTTAACTAGAAATGGAGTGTCACCAGAGAGGGTTATTTCAATTTTTTTAGCAGGTGCAGACACAACTGAACCATATGAGCAGACATTAGCGACTCTATGGGAGAATCGCATCATTCATTGTTTGCCCATAAAAAAAACAACCTCAACAAAAGCATTGATGCTACCAACATACTCATTTAACCGTACAAAATGTTGGGTTGAGCCTGATCTTATTCCAATCGAAGCTCCAACGGTTGTTGAAAAAAAAATGCCATTTTATTTTTATACACCTAGCTGGTTACTTTTCCAAGAGAATGCTTCTACTTTATGTAGTATTAACCATCAACTTATCTTGATAGACATTGCGCATAGTGTGCATGGCCATATTAAATATCATCTTGAAGAAAACTTATCTCCTATTGCAACGGTCGCGTCACCTGGGGCATTAAAAGAAACTTTGAACAATTTATGTGGAAAAGTTGCGCTGGTAGTGGTTTTGCCAAAAGTTGATCGCATGGAGCCAGTGCTCAGGCTTCTTACTGAAATCTTTAAAATTCTTCCCGACTCTGAACATACATCAATAGTCATTTCATGTTATTTCGTGACTACAGAATTATTTGATATTCATAATCGTTGCCATATAACTCCCAATAACGGTCTTTTAAAAAGTGCTATGAATGTTTTTGCTTGTGAAAATAAATCTCTAAATACTACGTTAATTCAAGTTCCTACTTTTGAAAAAAGCAACTATATTAAATCACTCAAGTCAATTATTGAACAACCTAACATAGGTAATCAGCAAACATTTATCATTGATTCTAATTTAATTTTTCAACAAAAATACCAAGAGATTTGTGTCCCTAATCAAGCTGAGAAGATATTTAATGATGGTATTTATTTGATTATTGGGGGCGCAGGGGGAGTTGGTATGACCATCGCACACTTTTTAGCAGAAAAGTGCAGCTGTCATTTATTAATCGTTGGGCGAACAATTCACATTGATGAAGTGGCTTTAGAAAGTTTAGAATCAAAAGTTGCTAAATTAACCCTGATACATGCAGATGTCTCTGATAAAAGCCAATTCATTGCTCAGCTCAGCAATATCCTCTCGCCGAACGAAAAAATTGAGATGGTACTCCATTGTGCGGGATCGGCTTCTGGACAAATGATGGGACACGGTCAATACACATGGGAGGATAATGTTTTTTTACCAAAAATTGATGGGACAGAAAATATTTTAAAGCTTAATAAAATCTATCAAATTGATAAAATCATTTTATTTTCTAGTATTATCGCACACATTGGTGGGTTCGGACAAATCAATTATGCAACTGCAAATATCATAATGGAGAAAATTGCTGAGAAATACTCAAAATCAGAAAAAAATGTTTATGTAATTGCATGGGATGTATGGAGAGGCTTAGGAATGTCAAGTCAGCACCTTAACGAGAAGCATCCTCAATCAGGTTTTTTTATTGATAAAAACGATGCGATCAACGCATTTCAAAAAGTATTATATTTGAATATGCGATTAGTTGTTGTAAGTGGTGTTCGGTGGCGTAACCGGGTTAATTTAGACTATATTCGAATGCTTTCAGAAAGGAGTTCTGATATTGAAAATGAAACAGACGCACCACCTAAGTGTTTGACTTATGAGACTGTTGCTAAACAGTTAGAAAATATATGGCAATTAGCATTTAATATCGACAGAGTCGATAGAACAAAATATATTTGTGAGCTTGGAGGAAATTCATTAACGGCTATGTTTTTAATAAGAAAGATTAATAATCTTTATCAGACTTCACTAAGTCTCCGTTTTCTACTTGACCATGGAACTATCAATGAAATGGCTAATCACATTCATCAAATGCTTTCAAAGATTAATCATTTGTAATTTTCTATCAAATATTTTGATCAATCGACTATACTATATTAGTTATTAGAATTTGGAGTATTAGATTATGAGTGAAATTTTAAATTTTTATTTCAAAAAATCACCTCAAATAATGATTTTAGTGGCAAGCAACCAAACTGTTGCGGCTATCAATGAAACTGCTGAAAGGTTGACTCAGTTGAAGGTAGGACAACACTTAAGTTCTGCCTTAAACAAGCTTGAGTGGTCAAATGACAAGATTGAGCAAATATTGTTCATATTTAATAACAAAAAAGATTTAGATATTGGTTTGGATATAGAGCCTTTTAATAATAACGACATTTCGTGGTCTTTTTATGCTTTCAAAAATAATTTTTTAATAGTGGGTGACAATGCCTCTCAATTGAAAGAAGAAATTATGATATTAACAAAAATAATTCAAAAAGCTCCGGCACTTATTTATTGGAAAGACTTGAATTCGAATCATCTAGGCTGTAATGAAACTTTTGCACGCTATGCTAAGCTTGAAAATCCAGAACAAGTTATCGGCTTAAGTGACTATGATTTACCCTGGCGAGCTGAGGCAGAATCTTTCCAAAAGGATGATAAGGAAGTTATGGATAGTGGTCAAAGTAAATTAAACATAGAAAATCGATTACCTCTTGGGAATGGTAGAGAAGCAACAGTTATAACCAATAAAATGCCTCTTAAAGATAATAATAAAATAATTGGTGTTCTAGACACAGCAACAGATATCACAGAATTTAAAAAAGTCCAGGTTCAATTAAAAAAAGCGCTTGAGCAGGCTAAAATTGCAGAAAAAACGAAAGAAACTGTTGTTCATAATTTACGACATGATTGGATTACCCCATTTTGTGGTATTCATTCTATCAATGAAATGATGTTTAGGGATGAAAAAGATCCTAGTAGAAAAGAGATGCTCAAGATGGCTTCGGAATCGGCAACAGTATTAATGGCGCATACTAAATCGATATTGAAAATGATAGAGGCAGCTGAAGGTCTCCCTTTAATATGTGAAAAACTAATCAACCCCTGGAAAATTTGTCGTGATGTTCATAAAATGTTTTTGCCTGAAGCAGTAAGAAAATCCATACAATTCAAATTAAAACTTGGTGGTAATGAAGTTGAGGTACTTGGTGATTATTTCCGTTTAGAACGAATTTTAATAAATTTGGTGAGTAATGCCTTGAAATTTATTGATATTGATTCAGCAAATCCATACATTATTATGGCTTTACAGGTTATAAATAAAAACGATGATTGTATTCAATTAAATTTTTTAGTAAAAGATAATGGTATTGGAATGACATATAATCAGATCAATGAAATTTATGAGCCTCTTTACCGTGCTTATCCTGCATATGAAGCGATATATCAAGGTGCCGGGACAGGATTAACTATTGTCAAGCAGTACGTTTCTGATATTGGTGGAGAAATTGCCTGTCAAAGTGAGTTTGGGCAGGGAAGTACTTTTGCTGTAGCCATTAAGTTCAGACGCTCTATGTTCTTACCTAATACTTTTGATATTGTTAACGAGTAATAAAAGTAATAGCCTTAACCCTTGCATACCTTACATTTAATGCTGCTGTTTTTCACCATGAATTAAGCATACCTCAGCATCCTTATAACGAGTTTTTATTTAATTGTTTCTACAATGAATTATTATGGTTGATATGTGGCAAGTTATTAGAACTCCACATTTTTCTGGCCACTGATATTACATGATGGCATCGATCATCTGTTAATGGTTTATTAATTGCGTCATCAAAGCTTTTTTCTAAATAATAGGCTTTTTTTTCATCGGTTAAGTCGTTGGCTAAAGCTATAATAGGTGTATGTGGGCGGCCCGTTTTTTGCTCTAGTATACGTATTTTTTGAGTGGTTACAATTCCATTAATTCCTTTGCCCAATTCAATATCCATCAAAATAAAATAAAATGCTTTATCTTTGAGCTTCTCAATTGCAGATTCTCCAGTATGAGCATGCGCCATAATGAATCCCAATTGAGTTAATTTTTGCACCATGACGTGCGCCATAATATACTGATCCTCAACAATCAATACGGAATTTTTATACATCTTTCTCTCCTACTTATGTCTTTGATACAAGTATAGCTCAGTAATATAATCTTGTCAGATAGAAAAGCTATATATAAAAATTATAATAAGAAAATTATATTAGTAAAATTCATTAGGGAGAAGTTAAAGAAATTACCCAAACTCAACGGACAGTGATTATTTAAACTTAGTAAAGATAAACGTTGAGGTTTTCAAATGGGTAACAATGTTAGGAAGTATAGTTCTAAATTTAAAACTGAAGCGATAAAATTGGCTCTGAATTCATCATCAGTGTTATTGGCGGCAGCCACGCTGGGAATGCCAGAAGCAACGCTACAGTCGTGGGTACAAAAAGCTAAATGGGAAGGCATTGTTGTTCTACAAGATTCGTCTACAGTTAATGTAGGTGAGTTAGTCAAAGAAAATCAAGCACTTAAGAAACGCCTAGCACGCTTATAAACGGAGAAAAGCATTTTAAAAAAGGCAGCGACCTACTTCGTGAAGGAGCACAAGTAAAGTATGAGTTTATCAAAGCACATTCAGGCGAGTATACAATAGAAATACTCTGATGTTATTGGAAGTCAGAAGTCAGTCGTAGCGGTTAATAAGACTGGCTTGGGCATAAACCTGGTAAGCAAGCGTGTGCAAATCGGATGCATGATGAGAAGATTATGGATGTTTATCCCGTGAATAAGTATTGTTGTAGTGCTGCGTCACGGATTACTCGCAGTTTGCAGGACTAGGGCATTACTTGCAGTCGTACGCGTGTTGTAAGGCGAATGCGACAAATGAATATTAAAAGCACTGGCAAAGCGTAAATTTAAGGCAACCACTGGTTCTGCACATAATCAACGGCTATTTTTAGAATGTGCTCAATTGTAACTTTTACACGACTGCAATCGACCAAAAATGGGTGGGTGATATGACTTATAGTATGCCTGGAGTTTGAGCGCTAGCATGGATTCTTAAATCAAACCACGAGTCTATCTGAAATATTAATGCATAGAGAAGGAATCAAAAAAAATCAATCAGCGCTTAGCAGTATAAGCGCTGGAGTCTGAGCGACAGTAACTGCTGTATGTTAGCGAGGCGATGTAACTCGCTGACAACGGGAAGCGAGATGAGCTGGATAAATCGAGTCGCTTCTCTAGCCTGAGTACTGAACGGGTGAAGAACATGAAACAATTAACCCGCATCTATGGGCTGAAATGTCGTCATCGCCTACTCAAGCTAACAGATGGGATAACGCTGCAATTCTATTAAATATATGAATAGAATCACCGAACAAATAAGCGATAAATATGTGCTTGTTTGTGGATGAATATGAAATCACAGTTCAACTTTTAAGCGTAGCTACCTTACAGAACGATAAAGTTAAGACTGCGATCGGCATCCACACCAGTATGATTGAGTTCAGATAGATAAACTGGGGAAGGTTTATTTATATGGCAAGAGAACACGTCCTCGATGGCAAATAAAATGACGGAGCTTTTATAGTTGTTTGAGATAGAAAAAGCTTATCACGTGTCAAAGGAGTGCAGAATAGTTGATCTGCGATTACTGACTACCTGACTTCAATGAGGTGAAGATTTTTGATAATCAGTAAAATGCAACGTAAATTAACTACATGGACTGCAGCAGATAAAACACGAATAGTGGATCGTCTGCTGAGTTTAATCAGCGATCTCCAGCGGCTCTAACGAGCGGCTGAGATCATGCTATCATCCAGTGCAGCAAAAACGCCTGGAATATACGGAATGACTAAAGCTAAATTGCAGACCGTGTTAGATGAATATCTGATTAAAATTTGCCATGATTTACGATCAGGTTAATATCAACCACAGCCAGCAAGAAGGATCTACATTCCTAAAGCCAATGGTGAATAGCACCCACTAGTAGGAGTCCCAACCTTGCAAGATAGAATAGTACAGCGTGCAATACTCATGGCAACGGAGCCCATTTGGGAGTATGACACCTTTAATTTGTTATCCTATGGATTTAGGCCTGAACATAGCGTACACCATGATATTCGCACAGTTAAACTGCAACTGACTGACAACAGTAGTACCCGAGGCTGCGGGGTGGTCGAAGGAGAGTTATTCAGCTACTTTGATACGGTTCATCACAAATTGTTTATGAAATGCGTGCGAAAACGAATTCGCTATAAACGTTTTAAGGATCTACTTTGGCACTTTATTAAGACCGGAGAAGTCGAGAAAAACTTATTCTATGCAGCCAGCTAGGGTGTTCCACAGGGCGGTGTTCTTTCGTCGCTGCTATCAGATATCATGCTACATGAATTTGATCAATACTTGGATGATTGTTACCTAGGCAAGAAAGCTCGCAAAAATCTATGGTGCTGGAATCACAGTATCAAGATTGGTCGTAAGCTTGCTGTTGAGCAAAACAGGAAGTGTAAGCCAGCAGTTGCCTACTGTCGTTACGCAAACGATTTCGTAATGATAATTAAGGCTGGCAAAAAGGAAGCAGAAGCTATTCGTGATCAATGTTGTAAATTCCTAGAAAACATACTCAAACTCACATTAAATATGGATAAAACCCATATTAGGCATGTGAATGGCGGTTTTGTATTTTTAGTCACAGGATCATTCGCAAGCGTGGACCTAAAGGCAATATGCGAGTAGTAACCACTATTCCTATCCTAAGATCAAGGCTAAGGCATTTTCTAACTCGCTGAATAAAGAACTTTCTGGGGATTACAGCAATAGTAAGTTTGATAAAGTAGATAAGCTCAATCAGAAATTAAAAGGTTGGGCGCAGTTTGATCGTCATACTGATTTCACAGACAAAGTCTACAGCAAAATAGATCGCATTATTTTCTGGACACTGGCGCACTGGTTAGCAAGCAAATATCGTTGCAACATCCGATAACTTATGAAAAGGTGGTGCAAACGAGCTGTGTCAGACAAAACTAAAACTTGGGATCTTTTTGGCAAAACCAACAAAGGCAATCTATGTGAAGTCCCACTATATCGTTTGGTGAGCAACCCAAAATTACTCTTTCGTTGGCGGCTGACAGAAACTAACCCTTACCTTAGAGACGAAATAAGAAAAACAATCACCTCTCGTTATGATGATGTTGCCATGGCAGTTAGCTGCAGCTAAGTGGAGAGCCGTATGCGCTGAAAGGTGCACGTATGGTTTGGAGAGGAGAGGCAAATAAATAGTCAGAGTACGCTTCGCTTCTTACTCTACTCAGAACGCAAGAAGAATGGTTGTATCTGGCTGTAGTTATTGATTTGCATTCCAGAGAAGTCATCTGCTGGGCTATGGATAGTAGAATGAATAAGCAGCTGGGATGCAATGCAATACTGATGATATTATTTAAACGAAAATTTCCCGAAAAAATTATCATGCATACAGATTGCATATTAACAGTGATGTCAAGTTTTTTAACGCGTCAAATCATTCCAGTATAAAATACCGTATGACCAGGATAGATAACCAACATCCTTTTTCCCAACGTGTTCTGATAATAGTGAAAATATAATCTTATCCTAGTCATACAAGATTGAATTAAATTTCATCTTCACCATACTCAAAACAAATCAAATCTTCCAGCAGAACGTCCAAACACGATCGAGGTTGTAAATACTGCTCAAAAAAATACAGAAATATTTTTAAGCACAACAAGCGTATTGATCTCACGAACTGCTAAGGTAACTGTTGGGATAACGCAATTGCTGAATGCTTTTTCCATTCACTGAAAATGAAGCTGGTCAACGAAAATCGATATAAAATCAGAGAAGAAGTTAAGCAAAGCATATTTCAGTATATTGAGTGCTATTACAATCTTAAAAGAATGCACTTCGCCATTGACTATAGGACACCAAGTGAGGTTGAATAGGCTGGGTAATTTCTAGATGGCGGCGCCCGTCAAGTCGCAGTAAGATCATTTGCAGCGATTGTTGCATCCAGTTAGCGTGTATGATAATAGAGCAAAATGTATAAATTAATAGTTTACATTTAAACGTGAAAGTTAATAACTCTTTCTACTTCAACATGAAACTATCAATCAAAAGGCTAATCATCTTCATCAAATATTTTCAAAGATTCATCATTCATAAATGCTCTGAGTGCCAATTAGAAAATCTATATTTTTTAAAATAAAAATTTCTAAAGAAATAAAAAAACTACAATCTCGAATGAATTTTAATGCTTTCTTCAGGTTCAGATTGATTTTTCAGATCTATTTTACCTAAAAAAGTATTTTTTAGAGTTTGAATATCTAATTTCATATTTTCTATTTCTGACAAAATCATATCATTACCTATGTTCTTATTAGTGTTTATAATTCTAGATAGGTCGCTACATAGCCGCTTTGCTGGCTTTTTCTGTAATGTCTCAAAATTAAAGTGGTTAGTCCCAATGCTCTTAGAGGTAATATTACAATTTAGCGCATAATTTATCCATCCTAAACTTAACAAATGCCCATTACAAAATAAGCTTGGATACTCGCTTTTCACATGAGTGATCGTTTCTTCATAATAATATATATATGGGCTGATTTTTTCTAGTTTTGGGATCGGGCCCCCCATTATTATAGATAATATAGAATACACTATTAGATGGTTTTGTTGGATATTTAGCTCATTAGGAAAAAGAGTATTACTCTCTATAAAAAACTGATGGAGTATCTCCATTATTAATTTTTTATTGATAATGATTTTGTCTTTATCTAATTTAGGAGTGTGACAATTTGAATCGATCATTTGATGTTCTTTATTAATTTTCTCTAACAGTTTAGATAACTCAAGTAGAATAACTTCAGAACGTTTATTGAGATAAATATCTGGGCATATAGAATCATATAACCCCAAGTAACTAACTGACATGCCAGATTTGTCAAGTTCATGTGCTAAATTCCAAGCAATGTTTCCTCCACTAGACCAGCCCGCTAAGTGAAAAGTTTTCTTTTGACCCAATTTTATGAGCAGTTCAGAAATGGCCGGTGACAGATAGTCAGCTCCCTCATTATGTCGTATGGCTTCTTGGGCATATTCACCAGTGCTTATTGATAAATTAACTGATATGTTATATAGTTTTAATCCTGATTGGCTAATCCATTGGGCCATTTCATTATAATTTGATTGTCCTGTAACAGCCGGTAAAAATACTAAAATATCATCCCATATTAGCTTGCCTGAAAAGAAATTTATAGAAATGCTAGTCAATTTTTTTAAGTAATGAAATGCGATAACTTGTGTGCAGCGCTCGATTGATAACTTGTCAATTGGCATATAATCAACTAGCGAAATTCTGTTTTTCAAATCAAATTCATCTTCTAATAATTTTACTAACTTTACAAACAGTATAGAATTTCCGCCTAAAGAAAGAATTGATTGTTTCTTGTTTTTTGGTGGAATAATGAAAATGTCACAGAATATTCTGTAAATTTTTTTTTCCATTTCATCGAGATTCATTATAGTGCGTCGGAGTAAAAAAGATATGTGCTTGCTAAATTTTTTAACGATTTCTTTTTTATCAAGCTTTCCATTGACATTAATTGGAAATCGACTGATTTGTAAATTTAAAAGTGGGATGGCTTCAGGAATAAGACTCGTTTTTAAGAAATCATACCAATCAATATCATTTTTGTCCTGAGATTTTGCAATGTAGCATGAGACTAATATTTGAGTATTTTTTATTTTTAGTGGAAAAACAAAAACATCTTGCACATCGGTATTTTTTCGCATTAAGCGCTCTGTTTCAGAAGGATTAACGAGTATACCATTGACTTTTACTTGGCTATCGACGGAAACTCTTCCATTGTAAATCAATAAACCAGGACAGGATGGATGTATCGAAACTAAGTCTTTTGTACGATAATATGTTCTTCCATTTGATTTAAAAAAATTCTCCTGCGTCTCTTTTTTATTATTAATATATCCCTGAGTTTGATAGGGTGAGGACACACACAACTCACTATTTTGATCAATAAATATTTCGATTTCTTTACTATTAGGCAAGCCTATGGGAACTTGACCGGCGATTAGTATTGGTTTATTGACTTTTAGAATAGATAAACCAAAGGTAAGCTCACTCGGTCCGTAGCAATTCCATAGGTCAACGCCATAATCATCAAACAGAGTGACTAACTCTTCTGTACAAACTTCTCCTGTTGAACAAATGGATTTTAAACCACTTATTTTGAATTTTTCAATATTATTTTTAATATCGATGTCCCTTAATACTGTTGGAAGTAATGTTGCATGATTGATGTTATGTTGTACGATGAAGTCAGCTAAACCTGTAGGATTATCCTTTGAGAATATTACAACACATGCTCCTGATCCCCAGGCCATAATATATTCCCAAATGTGTGCATCGAATCCTGCTGAACAAAAACCTAACACATTATCATTAATATCAATATGCAAAGAGTTTTTAATCACGTGGCTCCAATATGTCAAACCTGGGTGTCTAATAGGGATGCCTTTCGGAAAGCCTGTGGTACCAGATGAGTAAACAATATAAGCAATCAATGAATCTTTGAGAGAGTTAACTTTTTGATAAATACTGTTTATACTTTCTCTCTGATTTTTTTCGTTGCCAGAAGGTAATAGTAAGTTTTGAGTTTTGAAAATTAAATTTTGATTGATTTCAGTTAATTCAAGATTTGCGTGAGATTGATCATTGGTAATGATCGCTATAGGAGTGTTTTCTTTAAAGATATACTCTAATCTATCTATAGGAATTGAAGGATCAATTAATATAGAGGCAATTCCCAATTTAGATAGAGCGATGATGGTAACCATTTGAGAAAATGACCTTTTTTGAAAAACAAGAATGCTTTGACCAACAAAATCATCTTTATTTCTCAAATGAATTGATAAGCTAACAATCATTCTATTGACTAATAACTCTACCTCAGAGTAAGTGAAAGACTTATCATTTTCTTGGATTGCCACTAGGCTAGGATATTTCTGGCTTGTTTGCTCAAAAATATGATGCAACATGATCCCTCCTAAATTAAATTTGTATGCTGACTTTTTTAGATCATCAACTATAATTAAGATCATTGGAACGTAATGCACTAATCATAACTTTAGCTGTTGGTCTTTGCATAGAAGCTCATAATTAAACATGGGCATATTGTGTATGGATAGCACAGAAATTTCAAGACCTTTCTATATGTTTGCTGAGCTCAACGAGCATATTTTCTAAGTTTGCTTGCCTGATTATAGTCGCCTGTTATACTAGTCCTGCATTTGAGAAAATATGGGGTCGAACTTGTAGCAAGTGTTATGATTATCCCTAAAATGGGCAGATTGGCTTCTTGGTGATGATAGAAAAAAATTAGAAGTCTCTATATCTAAGCGGTCGCCTCTAGTCCATCAAGATGCCGTATTTAACGAAAATTATAGAATTGTTCGTCTTGATGGAAGTGTGCGATGGATTGTTGATAAAAGTTTTCCCCTATTCGATGCAAAAAAATTAATCGCTTTTTTTGGAATATCAGTCGATGTTTCAGAACAAAAAGAAACCCAGCTAACATTAGAAAATGCACTGAGACAAGCTAAAGTTGCAGAAAAAACCAGAGAAACTGTTATTCATAATTTACACATGATTGGATTACCCCATTTTGTGGTATCCATTCAATCAATGAATTAACATCAAAAGATGAGAAAGATCCTCATAGAAAAGAGATGCTCATAATGGTTGCAGATTCGGCTGTAGTGTTAATGGCACATACTAAATCGATATTAAAAATGATCGAGGCAGCCGAAGGCTTTCCCTAGATATGTGAAAAACTTATCAATCCATGGCAGATTTATCGAAATATTCACAAAATGTTTTTACCTGAGGCATTAAGACTAACCGTACAATCTAAATTAAAACTTAAAGATGATGAAGTCGAAATACTTGTGATTACTTCTGAGTAGAACGGATCTTAATAGATTTAGTGAGTAATACTTTGACATTTATTGATAGTGACTCAAAAAACTCATCTATTTATTTGAATTTTTCATTTTAAAAATTTGTGCAGATAAAAGTTTATCTGGAAATAATAAATAAATCGTAATTTTAATGGCAGAGACAGTTTTCATTCTTCAAATAAAAATTAATCAAATGATTATACTATTTTTTTTAAAATAATCACCGATAAATTTTTTGAATTTTTGTAAAAACTGTTATTTGGCTTGAGACCCAGGGCTTTTAGATTCAAACTTATTTTGAAAAAAATCATTAACAATAGAGTTCATTTTATATACTATAGGTGTCTTTTTTAAAATTTCTAAGGCATTGGGCTTTTTGACCATCCTAATGCTTACCATCTTTCTAGTATCAACTTTTTTTCTATAAGCATGCCGTATTGCGCTATTTCTTTGACCCATGTAACACTGGTAGTCATAAATACTATTTTCTGTAGAATGTTCTAGCATTACTGCAGTTTCTTTAAATATGTAATTTTTCAAATGTTTTATTTTTTCTTTTCTATTTTTGATTGGTAGCTGTGGTTCTTCTCCAATAATTTCTCTCAAAAATTTATCTGACAGGTTATTAACTGAGCTTTTGAAGTAACTATCTTTTCTGTATAGCTTTTGAACTTCAAGTAAATAATCTTGATATTCGTGAGAAATTAAAATGTTTGACCAAGATATTTCTTTTCCACCGAAACCAAAAAAAAATATTGAATAAATCTTGGTAATGATAGGTCCAAGATTTTCTGAGTTTTTCAGACTCTAATAAGGCTTTCTTTTCTGATATGTCATTAGTTGCCATTAACCGATGTCTTTGCAGATGATCTGCCTCTAATAAATTCAAAGTTTTTGGCTGACATCCTTCAGTTATTAATAAAAAGCACTCCTTAATGTTGTTTCCTGTTTGTTCTTCGTAACCTATACTCACGATCCATAAAATATGGACATTTTCTCGAGGTTGATGTGAAAAATGAAAGATTGTGCATAAGATTTCCTTATCGGGTTTCTATGTGATCCTATTTTAGTGCGTTGACTGAAATAAGATAATTATTGATAAATAAAAATCTTTAGTCAATTACTTATTTGCTTAATTTAAGGGTTGGCGCCCAGAGATGCTTTTCTAGAAAAAGGTTAACAGGCTATAGCTTCTAAGTATTGATAGCTTTTTATTCACATGAAACACAACACACATTTTTTGAAAAAATATGTGATGAATATACACATAAAAATAATAGTGAGCATGATTTTAAACTATTTTAGAGTCAATAAAAGTAAATCGTCGGGAATTTTCGCATTTTGATTAATAGAATGATAATTTATATCGGCACTACTAAAAATGTGCTTAGCCCAAAATAATGTAGGGTATGACATACAACATCCAGCGATCACCGCATTTTTCGCCTCGAGCATTAATTGCGCATATACGTGTGCTAACCAGTGATTTTTATCACTTGTCTGGTGAAATGAGGTCATTTTGTCAAAGTCATTATTTTTTATCTTGTGTTGAGGATGAGTTGCGATATTCATCATGATAATTTCTCTCAAGGGGTATTGACGAAATTTATTGAAATACAATTGCGTATCAAATATTTTCGAATCGAGAATAACAACCCCTTCAATTGTCCAATATCTAGAGGTACTGGCGTCTGTGATTAGTTGATCTTTAGATACAGGAATAAATTCGTGGTGTCTTCCCGTTCCTCGGTATAACATGTTGAATGTTTTAATATGTGTACCAAGATAATAACCATGAACAATAATTAATATAGAATACTTTTCAATAGATAGTTTAGCAAGAATCACTTCCACTTGTAGGTAGCAGGGTAGGGTTGGTCGACTAGCAACATCTAACCAGCAAGTGGATTTTAGTGCACTAACGTAACTTGCGTAATAGGGGATCTGGCTTGCCCAATGATAAACATTTTTGCATGATTGCTCTGCTATATATATTTGATAGTGCCTAGTAAGTTTTTTGGCTGTTTTGCGTGTTAGGGTATTTTCAAAAGCAAGTCGTTCTATATCAAGATAGCTATCCCCATACTCATCTTGACCTTTATATTGAGTTAATACGTAAGACATGGTTAAATAAACGTCTATTTCATCAACGCTAAAAAGACAGTCTATACTTTTTAAATATTCAAAAATAGTGTGTTTTGTTGGATTAATAGATAAATTAATGTGCATATTTTTTATTAAGCTGCTAATTTTTTGATAGTATTCTTTATAAAGACTGCTTTTATGTGCAATTTGAGTAGTATTCATTAATGGGTGGCGTTGAAGTTCAAGAATTCGCATCGCGCGTATTTGACACGAAGCATCGCCTACATGTGGATCAAATAAATGTATTTGGTTTTTGCTGTAAAGCTCAAGTGCTTTTGCACAATGATAGTAAGCAAACTCTAGAAGCTTAAGTATGTTAGAGGTCATTTGACCATCTGTAACAATCGCTTGAGATTTTTGATATAGAAAAATAGTAGAATTATTGCTCATATTTAATTAAAGTATCTTTTATTTATGTTTAAATCGATAAATTGATTATTATAGCTAATAAAATAAAAAAATAAAGCATAAATTCTAATTTTCATGATTTTTTTAATGATTGTTAACTTTGCATCATATAATTTTAAGACTAATCATTTAAAATGATTTAAAAAATAAGGAACTATAATAAATACAGGACATTCTTTATATTTCGAAATAAATGGCGTGGCTAATATGTTACCAGATGTTTACTCCTATTATGTAGTATTTTAATTTTTATCATTTCAGCCGTAATGATCCCACCAACAATCAAAAATTCTTCATCTCATGCATTTTCTGATTTTCAGTAAATGCTAAGTGTTTTTTAACATTTTAAATGTATATTTGTGATTGAACTCTTTTTCTCGTATTTTCGAGGTGACACTAAAGCTTTTATGAGTAATATTTATAAATCGAATTAATAAGTGTTTGATTCGATTGCAAATTTTTAAATTATAATTTCTTCCTATAAGAGCTTTAACCATTGGATGACTGATCTCTCCCTGGCATTTGGATAGTAATAATGTTCAGAAATAGTTAACGCACTAGAAAAATTATTCCTAATGTAACCATTATGTAAGTATAAACCATGAGTTAATTATCTTTCATAATATTTTGTTAATAATGAGCTGTTAAAATCATTAAATAATATGTTAAAAATACAAGGTTAATGTATGTATTCATTTGGAAAAAACCATGAAAAAACATGGCAACAAAAAAAAACACCGGTCAAGAAACGAAAAACAGAATTAACGATAACTGCTGGTCGTATAAAAGTAGTGGTTGATTCTACGGTCAAAAAATATAATTTGCTAGAGTTGTCTGAAATAGTCAGCAGAGGTGATTATGCAAGTTTGAGTGAAGCACAACGAGAAGATTTTGTTTTGGGCTTTGTCGAATTAGGCGAAGCATTGACCTTTGCTCGATATAACAATGAATTGAATCCTTCATTTTCCAATAGATCAACTCATGGAGAGCTAAGTAGTATATCATATGATTTTTCTAATTTTAGAAATTATCTTGTGCACCATTTTCTTTATGAAAATAATATAAATGATCAAAATAAAAAAATAAGTGGTCATTTGGAAAAATTAGGTTCCATTGGATACATGGTTTCGAAACTTAGGGCCGTACGAGATAATTTAGAGCTTAGAAAAGGGTCTGCACAGGGGAAAAATGATTTTGATTTTAATTACGAACATCAAATAAGCACATTAGATAAAGAATTAGAATTAGTTGAGAAATTATTACAAGCCGAAAAAACTAGCGAAGAGGGTAAGGTAATTGTAACCCCTGCCTTACAAAATCACGTTCGAAATTGTTTATGTGTTATTTTGGATTTTACAGGAGAAAATAATAAATATCGTAAGGAAGGATTTTCAAATTACTTACCTGAGAATTTAAAGAAAAATAAAGTAAAAGAGATTATTGAAGAGTTGAAAAATGAGCAAGACCAAGATTTAGGAGTGGTGTTGTTACTTAATGACGTGAAAGAAAAAAGAAATAATTTAAGTCATTTTTTAAATGAACAATCACAAATCACAGTTAATGAGATCCCTGAAATAGCTGCAGGGTTAATTAAGCTAAAAGAACTTGGATTCATCAATAAAATTCGTGAGTCACTAAGCCAAATGAAGGTAGATAATTCTATACCTAAAACTTCTATAGTATCAAATATGAGTATGTGGTCACAGCAGCATACCAGGCGGTCTACCAAAAAAAAATCCCCATTTTCATCTCTAGTTAAAAAATCTACGGTCAAGACATCAAACGTAGAACCCGAGACAGAAAAAAATGAGGTTAAGTCTGAACCGAAAAACGTATCTGATGGTTTTAACCCACTTGCTTTGCTTGCTGCGACTTATTCTGAGGCCCCTCAACCTGAGAATGAATCAGATAAAAATTCTGCTTCGATTAACGATAAATCAAATAAATCAGATGAAGGAGTTAAAAATCCTACGGGTCCTCGATTAGGGGGAGGGGGGTAGGCTATGATGAGGTATTTTTGTGATATAATCATATGAATTATTTTTTGGAGAAAATTATGCATTCCGATATTGATAAAATATTAACTAAAACTGAATCTGTGATTGAAATTATCAAATGTTTTGGTTATGTTGAACCTGTAAAAATATATATTGAACCTGAAATAGATCCTGAGATTGAATATGCATTACAACTGACAGCGATTGCTCCCGAGACTCTTGAAAATCCTTTGAAGATGAGAACTTTTGTAAATTTGCAACTAAGTTCATTGCTTGGCATTGATGTGATATTTAAGCCATCGAATCACATAGGCCCGTTATATATTGAGCACTTTAATAAAAATAGCCAAAATTTAAAAAATAAGGTTGCAATTCAACAGCGGTTGGCTAATGTATCATTTGCTTGCTCACCTTTAGACGATACATCTAAACGCTTATTGCAGCTATCTGAAAAATATCTTGCAAATCAAAAAAAAGATAATGAATGCTATGCCGATGCAAATGCAAATAGGGGACTTAACAAGGAACCCAAGTAGGGTTGCTTCTATCAAGGTTAATCGTTTCAGATAGTATTAGCGTTATTTGTAAACTTCATATTGGCTCTTGATTAAATAATGGGTTATTTATCATCGTTAATTCATTAATAATGAATGTGTGTTATATTCTATTTTTGACTTTATTACGATTTTCAATGTTAGTATTTGATCCATTGTACAGTTCGTAAATATTTATTTTGCCTTTGATTGAAGAAATATAGGAATGCGTAGAATTGAGCTTTTGACAAAAGCACAAATGGCAAAGATTTGTTATCTCAAACAATATTTAACTGACTAACAACTCTTGAAAATTAATTTTCGCGCTGGCCTAAGTGACTATGTATCACTGAACCATTGATCACCGGATGGTTTGCGCAGAAATAAATGACTTCTGCGATTTCTCTAGGGTCGATCAAACGATTCATGGATTGAAGTTGAGCTAATTGATTTAGAATATTTGCATCGTTATTGACTCGTTGGCGCAGCATTTCTGTGTCTGTAATCCCTGGACAGATGCATCCAGTATGAATACCAGTACCTATCAGATCTTGACAAGTGGCGCGCATCATTCCGACGATAGCATGCTTTGATATCGTATAGGATGCGGTATTGGGCACTGCTTTTTCAGATAAAGTGGAACCAATGTAAAGAATCGCTGAACTATCTTTTAGGTGTGGGATAACTTGCTGATTGAGCCGATTTGCTGCAATAATGTTGAGTTCTAATGTTTGACGTAACTGAGTGCTTTCTAAATTAACCATACTATCATTCATGCAACATGCAGCGTTGTGTACAAGAGCGATTTGTTGGTAATGGGCTAATAGTTTAGGGAAATCGATTGTCTGTTCCCAGTCTTCAGAGCGAAGGTCGCAATTAAAATTAATGGTGCCAGGATGGGTGCATAGTTGGCGCGAAATATTAATACAATCCCAACCGTTTTCAGCAAAAATTTGAATACTAGCAAACCCTATGCCTTTACTGCCTCCTGTAATTATTAACGCCTTTTTATGCATGGCTAACTATAGCAAATGCTTTGTCAGCTGCATCTAATGTTGCATTAATTTCTTTAGATTGATGTTGACACGAAACAAACCCTGCTTCATAAGCAGAAGGAGCAAAATAGACGCCAGACATCAACATTTGATGATAAAATTTTTGAAACATTGTCAAATCGCATTTTTCGACATCGGTAAAGCGATTAACTGACTCAAGCGCGGTGAAGAATATACCAAACATGCTTCCCGCATGGCTTGTCGTAAAGGGTACTCTATATTTCTTTGCTAACTGAGTTAAACCTTGTAGTAATTGTTCAGTATGATTGTCTAAGCGATCGTAAAAGCCAGGTTGCTGAATTTTTCGTAATGTTGTAATGCCAGCTGTCATAGCAATTGGATTCCCTGATAAAGTGCCTGCTTGATAGACTGGACCAGTGGGCGCCAACTGTTGCATAATGTCTCTACGTCCCCCAAAAGCTCCAACAGGCATTCCGCCACCGATAATTTTCCCTAAAGTTGTGATATCGGGACGAACCCTAAAAAGAGATTGGGCGCCACCTAAAGCGACACGAAAGCCCGTCATCACTTCGTCAAAAATCAATAAGCTTTGGTACTGATCGCAGCAGTCTCGTAGTCCTTGGAGAAAATTTTCTTGAGGAAGAACCAAGTTCATATTACCTGCAATAGGCTCAACGATGATACCAGCAATATCGTGACCATACTGCTCAAATAATTGTGTCACAGAGTCTAAATCATTATATTTAGCAATAAGTGTGTGCTCTGTAAAACTTTCAGGAACTCCAGGTGAACTCGGTTGACCAAGAGTTAATGCCCCAGAACCTGCTTGTACCAGCAAAGCATCACTATGGCCGTGGTAGCAGCCTTCAAATTTAATGAATTTATTTCGCTTTGTCACCCCACGGGCTAGGCGAATCGCGCTCATTGTGGCTTCAGTTCCTGAATTGACCATCCGCACCATTTCAATGCTAGGGATTAACTCACAGACTAGCTTTGCTAGAGTTATTTCTAACTCGGTAGGAGCTCCAAAGGTTAGCCCTTTTGTTGCTGCCGTTTGCACCGCTTGAACAACATCAGGATCAGCATGTCCTAAAATTAAGGGTCCCCACGAACCAACATAGTCAATATAGCGTTTATTCTCAACTGATATGAGATACGCACCTTCCCCAGCAGAGAAGAATAGTGGTGTACCTCCAACGCCTTTAAAAGCTCGAACAGGGGAGTTAACCCCGCCTGGGATGAGTTGCTGGGCTTGTTCAAAAAGTGATTTGGAATTGATCATTTTAGTGAGGCCTATTTTTTTCAATACAGAAATTATAGCAATTTTTATCTTAGTTTAAAATGATCAATATTGCCTTTCGAATCAGCAAGTGTTTTGCTATCGGAAAAGAGTTGTTTTATAATCATTTGCTTAATTTTTAGTAATGGGTCGTTTACATATGCGTAAATTTATGTGTCTTGTTTGTGGATTTATCTATGATGAAGCTGAAGGATGGCCAGAAGAGGGGATAGCCCCTGGAACCAAATGGGAAGATATTTCTGACGATTGGCGGTGTCCCGAGTGTGGGGCAACTAAAGATGAGTTTGATATGATAGAAATGTAGCATTAAGGGTATTTTTCAAAAACCTAGTTGCAACGCTCTATCTCTTGATTTCTTAAAATGGTTTCACAACTGCTAGAATGACTACTGGAATCAATATTAAAACTGGAAATTCATTGAGCCAGCGATAAAAAACATGACTATGTCGATTGTTGTCATTTTTAAATTGCTTGCGTAAATACCCACAGTAAAAATGGTATACCCATAAGATAGCGACAAGTAAAATTTTAGTATGTAGCCATCCGGCTTTTAGATAATAATGATGATTTTGGGTAATGATCCAAAGACCGAAAATAGTCGTTATTAAGCCACTGGGCAGCATAATACCATAGTAAAGCTTTCGTTCCATTAGCTTGAAACGTTCTATAGAGATGGCGTCGCTAGCCAGTGCATGGTAGACATACAACCTAGGTAGATAAAACAAAGCTGCAAACCAAGCAACCATAAAGATGATATGAAGAGAAATTAACCAAAGTATCATATGATTTTTCCTTTTAATTTCGAAGTCGTCTGTGCCGTAAAAAAGCAACGACTGCGGGTATTGATGATAAGACAATGATAGTCATCATTATTGCTGAAAAATGATTTTTTACAAATGTTAAATTGCCAAATAGAAATGCTCCATAACAAAATGAGCTCACCCAAACAATTGCGCCGACAACATTATATATAATAAAAATGCGATAGTGCATATGAGCTATTCCGGCGGTGAAGGGTGCAAAAGTACGCAGGATAGGTAAAAACCTAGCAATGATAATCGCTTTTTTACCATGTTTTTCGAAAAATGCTTCAGTTTGTTTTAGATGGGCTAAATTAAAAAATTTTGCGTTTGGTTTGCTAAATAATCTCCTACCGAAGTATTTACCTGCACTGTAATTCACTATATCTCCTAAAACAGCAGCGATGGTCAAAATTAACACTAGATAGTGGATATTTATTTGACCAATTGCAGCTAAAGTGCCTGCAGCAAATAGAAGTGAGTCTCCTGGCAAAAAAGGTGTAATGATCAATCCTGTTTCGCAAAATATGATGATAAAAAGTAAAGTGTAAATGAGGTTGCCGTATAGCAGTGTAAAATCGTATATATAATGATCAAAGTGTAAAAAAACGTCAATAAAGTATTGCAATGTGCTCATGTTAGCAATCGTGAAAATAAATCTAACTCTTGGGTCATTGTAACCTTTGTTTCACCATACATCTATAATAATCATCTAAGAATTTGCTTCCCCCATGAACAAAAAAAATGATATGATATGGGCAATATTTATTATTTGTGGATAAGTGCAATGGATTATCAACATATTTTACTCGCGGCTGATTTAAATGATGACAGTCTCCAAGTTGCCGCTAAGGCTCGAGAGTTAGCAAATAAATTTAATGCAAGGCTAAGTATAACCCACATTGTTGAATCTTTACCTGGTTACGCGAGTGGTTACAGTGGTGTTGTTGATTTAGAAGAAGAAATGAAGCAAGAAGCTGAAGTAAAATTAAAAGAATTTGCTTTGTCGATGAATGTTTTAGAGTTTGATTTACATTTAGAAATGGGTCCGCCCAAAATTGTAATTCTTGATATTGCCAAAAAGATTGATGCCGATTTAATTGTTGTTGGTAGCCATGAACGTCATGGTTTGGGCTTATTGCTAGGATCGACTGCATCTACAATTTTGCATGCCGGTCAATGCGATGTTCTCGTGGTTCACAAGTATAAAAAATAGTCAATCAGCTTTTTTAATCATCGTATTTTTGGGTTCGATCGTCTGCGCAATTATTAGAAATTATTTATTGATATCCTCTCAGAGGTAGCTCCAGAGTAACACCTGGATATTATTCGAAATCGAATTTAAATGTTTGGTAAATAGTACTAAGCAATATTATTTGTGGATATTTTAATGTGTCTACAGATTGTCATTTTTTTGACTCAAAAGGGAACAGTTTTTATAGGTTTTATACTATAAAATATCAATATTTATAGCATTCTAAGTAGCCGCATGGTAGATTAACCGGCGAAAGAGTCTGCTGAGTATACATCAGTCATGATAAGTTACTATAAAGGGGTATAAATATGCAATCAGAGCACGATAGTCAAAATCAAATGGACAGTAAAGGTGTTCAGCACGGAGCGCTAGCGGCAAAAGATAAAAAAAGTCGACGCAGAAGTAGCGTAGGTTCTTATATTCTTCCTAGTGAAGAAACTTCGTTAGCAAGCGGTCCAATGGGGGACTTGAGAACTGTTTCTAACTACGTTAATACAAAACCTATTATCAATCAAATAAAAGATCATTTGAAAAAAAACATACTATGTGAACAAATCATTTCTACGATCAAAAATATGACGGTTTCGTACCAGCTAGATCCTAGTGCAAACCCAAATTTAATTTCACAACGACTAGCGCTAACAATTCGCAACATAACCAACGTTAAAAATATTACTAAGCAAAGTATTATTCAGCAACTAGAAGCGTTATTAGTGACTGCCAAAGCAGAACTTGAAAGCTCTAGGCCAGCTAAGCGAGGTTTTTTGAGTAGTTTCAATGCAAATACTCCAGAAGCACGTGAAGCTGATAGAATTGAAGCTGTAGTGAAACTTCTAGAAAGACTAATTAAAACAGTTAATGAGTATCACGACTATGGAAGTCAATTGTTAGAAGAAGCAATGTCAGAATATGCGTTATTAGCAAACAAAGAAATTAGTAACAACTTCTATAACAGTATTTCCAGTGCTGTTAAAAAAGATTTTCAGCAGGAAGTGAATGATAAATTACAAAGTGTTAAGGCTAAGTATGAGCAAGAGCTATCTGATAAAGATGAGCAAATATCAAATTTCAAAGATAATGTAAATTCTCTAAAAGAACAATTACAAGAAAAAACTCATCAAAATTCTTTGCTTGAGCAGCAATTAAAAGCTGAAAAGCAACGTTATGAGCAGAAAATTGAAGATTTGCAAACTTTATTAAAACAGTCGAAAGAGCACTCTGAAAAAGTAGAAGGTCATTTAACTGAAAGTATTGAAGCTATCAGAAACAGCCTAGCTCCAAATATGCAAAACTTAAGAGCGAGTAATGTGTCATCAAATATAAGTTATGGTTCGGGTTCTATGGTCGCTAATTCAAGCCGACAATCAGGATTATATTCAGTTGAAATCAAAGATATAAACAGTGAACTAAATAAAGCACTAACTTTACCAAGAAATAAAGCTATTGTGTTTCTTGGGAATAAAGTTCGCACTAATCCTGGGTTGAATAGTTATTATGTCAAGATTAGCACGATGCTTAACATATCAATGAGTAAAATGTATCGAGAAAACCAGCTTAATGGAATTGAAGATCAATTATCTCAAAATGAAAAGCAACCTTTCGTTGATTTAATCAACTCTGAAACAGATGAATTACTTTCTAAACGGATTGCAGAAGTTCAAAAAGTTAGAAAAGATCCAATACAATATATGCGAGATAAAGTTGCAGTCTATGAAGGCGCAAATGGCATTAATAAGCAACAATTAACTCTAAAAGCATAATCATTAACCTTAAATCCTGCCGGGGTCTTTTTTAAAGAAGATTCTCGGCATTTTTTAATTTAATGAGTAAACCATGTTAGAAAAATTACTCAATCAAGTCTATTGTCAATGATCTCAAAATAAAAACCAGCCTTTCATAGGTTTAATCAATTCTGAGATTGTTGAGTTACTATCTAAACAGATTGCAGAATTTTAAAAAAGTTAGGAAAGTTTTAATCCGACATATGCAAAATAAAATGGCAGTCTATAAAAGTGAAAACAGCATTAATAAACATCGATAAACCTTAAAAGCATAAACATTAATCGTAAATCCTGCCGGTATCATCTTCAAAAGATACCGGCATTTTTTTACTTTTAAGCTTTCAATTCTTTATTGCTATTATAAGTTGGTACCAGCATCATTTGAAATTCAAGAATTTCTTTTAATAAAAGCTTAATATCATACAATAAATTTGAACATTTTTTGTTGTTTTTATATGTGAATGGCTCAAGAAGTTTGAAAAGTTCATAAAGTGTAGGGGGGTTACCTAGAAAATCTTCTGATTTAATTTTTTGTTGATTGGTTACACGTGGATTAGCAGCTACTGCTTGGGTTTTATTTTGTTTTGATTTCAGTAAACCAACAAGTATCGGAGACAAATGAGCATGCCTATTTGGCGTTGAATCTTTACTTGGTGATGAATACCCATTGAAAAAATAATTTGTGTTAATCGGTAAAGGCTTAGGCATCGAATAAGTGTTTGGATCAATACTTGGTTTTCCAAGCATTGGACTAGGGGCATCTGGCTCTAAGCTAGGATTGCCAAGCATTGGGCTAGGTGCATCTAGTTCTAAACTTGGTTTTCCAAGCATTGGACTCGGTGCACCGGTTTCAAAGCTGGGTTTTCCAGTGGATAGATCGATTGATATTGGGCTAGGTAAGCTTGATCCGATATTTAAATTGCTATTATATGGGCTAGATTCACTAGGACTCGGCATATTTGGCTCTAAGCTTGGATTCCCATATGATGAGCTAAAGCTTGGCTTTGCAGGACTTGGGGCGCCGGGCTCTAAACTTGGATTTCCATAAGATGGGCTAGGGCTAGGCATACCAGGACTTGGCATATCTGGCTCAAAGCTTGGATTTCCATGTGGTGAGCTAGGGCTAGGCATCCCAGGACTTGGCATATCTGGCTCTAAGCTTGGGTTTCCATGTGGTGAGCTAGGGCTAGGCATAGCAGGACTTGGAGCTCCGAGCTCTAAACTTGGATTTCCATAAGGTGAGCTAGGGTTAGACAGACCAGGACTTGGCAGGCCAGCCTCTATACTTGAGTTTTTGTATGGAGCATTAGACATCACGGGACTTGGTTCACCTGCTATCGCTTCTAAGCTTGGTTTTCCTTGCATTGGGCTTATCGGCCGTTTATGCCTGTTTTGTATTGCTTGCTGTTTTCTTAGTATTTTTTCTAATTGTTCATAAGTGGGCTCAAACTGCTCCAATAATAATTTATCAGGGCTATCGAAGCTATCTAAATAGATAGGCTTATCCGTTTTTGAAAGAAGCCCTTCAAAAGGAGTTTCAATTAAAGCTCTATTACTGAGTAACTCTAAATAATGGTATAAAATTGGTGAAATAGGTTGTCTGAGGAGGTCTTCTATCTGGTCACTCAGCTTATCTAGCTTTTCTTCATAGTGTATTGCATCATCATAGCTGATTAATACAGGGATATAGCTTCGCTCTCGAATTTTTGAATGCCTAATAGGAGACTGAGAGTACTTCGGCGATGAATCAATTAGTTTCAAATCATAAAGCACTTTTTCTAACCCAGAGTCAAATATATATTCAGGATTGCTAAATATAGATTTAAGCGTTGAATAAGGTAAGTTTTTAATGATATTTATAGGCTCTAATTCAACTTCTTTTTTATGAAGGATAATATCAGTCATATCTTCGCAAGATGAAAAATCACTATGTTTATTGATAATAACAAAAAGTAATTTTTTATAAACACACTGATCCCATTTGCTAATATGATTGTCAAGTATACTTTTTAGGCCATTTGGAGAAAAACATCTCAAAACATTACGCAAGGTTTCAGTTTTAAGCTCGGGATTGTTTAAACCATTTTTTAAAGTTAATTTTACATTCGCAATGTCATCTTCATTTGAATTGTAGCCATTAGAATTGGAAAATTTTAAAAGTAAATTTTCTGAATTCTTAAATAGGCGACCGATAAATTTCTCATCGGCTTTTCTTAAAAAAAGTTGAATTTGCTTAATATCATCATATTTTGTTTTTATTGGTTTGCATTCTTTACCATTAACTACAAAGTTATATTCAAATTCCATTTGGATTCGTTTATAAAGGTCATTGATCGCATCATTAACAACTTTAGATAAAATATCTTTGGCTAGTATATCCTGGGATATTTTAAGATGATCAATTAACTTATACAAATCAGATTCATTGAGATTGTCGACAACTTCAGCAATATATAATAATTTCTCACTATGATCACTATTAGAGAAGAATGTATGTTTTGAAAATGGCGATTTGCTATTTCTATTTATTGGTGAACCAGTAAAGGGGTTAGTATCAATATTTTCAGGCTCAGTACTATGAAAATTGAAAAATAAGGGTTGAGGTGGTTTTGAATCAGTGCTTTGAATTTTTGTTGGACTTAATGAATAACCTAATGATGTCGAAGTTATCATCTGATTTTTATTAATATCAGGACTAGGTTGATCTAAATGATTAAGCTCAACATTTGAAAAAATTTGTTTTTCTGAGGCTAAGATTTTTGTACTCTGATCGTCATGGCTGGTGGCTCTATGATGATTATTCAGCTTAGCTTGAGGGGAATCAGTATTTTTCACCTGTAGTGGAGACGTTGGTACAGAGACTTCCGGCGTCACAATATCTTTTTTAGCTTCAGGACTTGGTTGAGTGGAGTGGCTTAGGCTATCGCTTGAAAAGATTTGTTTTGTTGGCGTTGACGTGACACTGCTTTCACTCTCAGATTTTATTGGAGTTGCAGGAGCCGAAGATATAGGCGTAATGTTCTGCTCTTCAATTTTATCAATTTCAGGACTCGGTTGAGCGAAGTGGCTTAAGCTATCCCTTGAAAAGATTTGTTTTGTTGGAGTTGTAGGAGCCGAAGATATAGGCGTAATGTTCTGCTCTTCAATTTTATCAATTTCAGGACTCGCTTGAGTAGAGTTGCTTTGGCTATCCCTTGAAAAGATTTGTTTTGTTGGGGTTGACGTGACATTGCTTTCACTCTCAGATTTTATTGGAGTTGTAGGAGCTGAAGATATAGGCGTAATGTTCTGCTCTTCAATTTTATCAATTTCA
>Ga0100402_1001003_pt1 | contig 32928 bp, 30 predicted proteins | sample CryGeyme20150102_FD_80419 | JGI IMG/M metagenome (GOLD analysis project Ga0100402, IMG submission 80419) | Groundwater microbial communities from Crystal Geyser aquifers in Utah, USA - Crystal Geyser metaG 2015-0102 | ecosystem: Environmental > Aquatic > Deep subsurface > Groundwater | place...
CATTACCCATTAGTCATTACCCATTACCCATTACCCATTAGCCATTACTCATTAGTCATTAGTCATTAGTCATTACTCATTAGTCATTAGTCATTACTCATTAGTCATTAGTCATTACTCATTAGTCATTAGTCATTACTCATTACCCATAAAGCCATTCATCCATGCCCGATATTTCACAACTCGACGTCACCACTAAATCAGCTGTCCTGCTGGAGGCGCTACCCTACGTGCAGCGTTTTCGGGATGCGATCTTCGTCGTCAAATACGGCGGCGCTTTTATGGACGATGCCGACCCGGTCGTGCGCACCCGGGTCGCCACCGATATCGCCTTCCTCTCGGCCGTAGGAATCAAGGTGGTCGTCGTCCACGGCGGGGGCAAAGCGATCACACGTGCGCTGGCTGAGGCCAAAGTAGCCACCCGCTTCGAGCACGGCTTGCGCGTCACCGATGCCGCCTCAGTCAAAATCGTGGAGCAAACGCTCAACAAAGTCGTCAACCTGGACATCTGTGAAATCCTGCAGGCCAAAAACGCCCGCCCGCTCGGCATCCACGGCAACAGCATCCTGGTCTGCGACAAAAAAGAGCTCGAAGTCGATGGTGCCACGGTTGATGTCGGCTATGTCGGCGAGACCCATACGGTTAAAACCAAAATCATCAAAAAGGCACTCAACGACGGCTACATTCCGATCATTTCGCCAGTCGCGCTGGATGATCAGGGGCAAGTGTACAATACCAACGCCGATGCCGCCGCCGCCCGGGTCGCCGCCGCACTGCGGGCCCGACGGCTGGTGTACCTCTGCGATGTCCCCGGCCTGATGCGCGACATCAACGATCCGTCCTCGCTCATCTCCACCTTGAAAGTCAACGAAGTCGCTCAACTCGTCCGCGATGGGGTCATCAGTCAGGGCATGATCCCCAAGACCGACAGTGCCATCGATGCCCTCAAAAACGGCGTCCATCGTGTCCACTTCATCCACGGCGAACAACCGCACAGCCTGCTGCTCGAAATCTTTACCGACAAAGGCGTCGGCACGGAAATCGTAAACGGTTAACCGTTCACGATTTCCGTGCCGACAATGACGAATAAGAAATGACTAATGTCTAACCCAAATGCCATAAATCATTAGCCATCACCCATTAGCCATTAGTCATCCCCCATCAGTCATTTCAATTATGGAACATCATAAAACCCTTACCAAAAACTACGGCGCTCCGGCCTTCAATGCGGTGCGGGGGGATGGATTGTATCTCTTTGATGATGCGGGCAGGCGCTACCTGGATTTCGGATCCGGGATCGCCGTCACCTCGGTGGGCCACTCGCATCCGGCATGGGTGGGTGCGGTCCAGCAGCAAGCAGCGACCCTGGTGCATTGCAGTAATCTTTACGGTATTCCCGGGCAGCAGCGGCTGGCCGACCGGCTGGTGGCAAAAGCCGGCCCGGGGCGCGTGCTTTGCTGCAACAGCGGAGCCGAAGCCAATGAGGCCCTGCTCAAGCTGGCACGCCTGCACGGCAAGCTCCTGAGCGGCGGGGAAGCGAAACGCTACACCGTAGTCGCAGCCCAGAATGCCTTTCACGGCCGCACTTTCGGCGGGATGGCCGCCACCCCACAGGAAAAAATCCAGGCTGGCTTCCGCCCCATGCTCGACGGTTTCAAATTCGGCGAGCTCAACAAAATCGAAACATTCGACCAGTTGGTGGACGATTCCGTGGCGGCGGTATTCATCGAATCAATACAGGGCGAAGGCGGTATCTTTCCCGCCGAGGCCGGCTTCCTGCGGGAGCTGCGGGCGCTCTGCACCGAGCGTAAAGCGCTGCTGATGCTTGACGAGGTCCAGTGTGGCATCGGGCGCAGCGGCCACTTCTTCGCCTACGAAAACAGTGGCATCACCCCGGATGCCATTGGCATGGCCAAGGGCCTGGGCGGAGGCTTCCCCATCGGCGCCATCTGGGTGGCGGAGGCTTATGCGGAGCTCTTCCAGCCCGGTTCCCACGGCACCACCTTCGGCGGCAACCCGCTCGCGGTTGCCGCCGCCAATGCAGTGCTCGATATCATCGAAGACGAGCAACTGCTCGGGAAGGTGCGGGCCAACAGCCTCACCTGGCACCGGGAGATCGCTGCCCTGGTCGAAAAACACTGCACCCACATTGCTGGCATGCGGGGTGCTGGTTACATGATCGGCCTCTCGCTCATCCAGCAAGGACTCAACCTGCAAATCACCGCCGCTGCCCGCGAAAAAGGTCTGCTCGTTGTCCCGGCCGGCCACAACACCATCCGCTTGCTCCCCGCCCTCACCGCCAGCCACGACCAACTCAGCGAAAGCGTCGCCATGCTTGATGACATCTTCACTGAATTAAGTAAAACCGCCACGACGAAACACCAATAAAGACGAATACTATTCCACCCAAGGCAAGCCATCTGGATTCGAGTTCATTCCTGTCCATTGGTGGTTAAAAAACGCGTTACCTATTACTTCGCCATGCAACATTTCCTGAAAGAAACCGACTTTTCGCTGCAACAGGCCCAGCAGGTCTTCACCCTCGCCAAAGAGCTGAAGGCCAACCGCCTGAACGGCCCGCAACCCCTCAATATGCAGTCCTGGGGCCTGCTTTTTTATAAAAGCAGCACCCGCACCCGTATCTCCTTTGAGGTCGGGGTGCATGAATTGGGCGGCTTTCCGGTCGTGCTCAATTCACAAAACACCCAGATCGGCCGCGGCGAGACCATCGCTGACAGCGCCCGGGTTATGTCGCGCTACCTGCATGGCCTCGTCATCCGCACCTTCGGCCATGAGATTGTCGAAGAATTTTCGGCCAACGCCACCATCCCCGTCATCAACGGCCTAACCGATTTCAACCATCCCTGCCAGCTCTACACCGATCTCTTCACCGTGTTGGAGCGACTTTCCCCCGACTCCGTCGATATCCGTGCGCTCAAGGGCAAGAAGGTCGCCTTCTTCGGCGACTGCGCCAGCAACATGGCCAACTCCTGGATCATCAGCGCCGCCCTGTTCGGAATGGAAATCACCCTGGCCGGCCCGGCCAACTACGCCCCGCAGCAAATGCTCACTAATGCCCTCCGGGCCGACGGTCTGCCCGTCCATTTCAACTTCACCACCGACGCCGCGGAAGCCGCCTGCGACGCCGACATTCTTTACACCGATGTCTGGGTATCGATGGGTGACGAGGCCGAGGCCGCCGAGCGCAAGGCACAGATGCTCCCTTATCAGGTCACCTCAGAACTCATGGCGCTCGCCCGTCCCGAAGCGGTCTTCATGCACTGTCTCCCCGCCCACGCCGGCGAGGAAGTGACGCAGGAAGTTCTCGACAGCCCCCCAAGCATTATCTTCGACGAAGCCGAAAACCGCCTGCATGTCCAGAAGGCCATCATGGCCAGGCTGGTCGAGTGGAATGCGTAAAGCGTAAAGCGATTCCTTGCTCGCCATACCGGCGCAGCAAGCACACAATCATTCCGCATCACGCCGGATACTGCCAGGCAATATAGCATCAGTCCGTAAGGCCGCTGCCCCGGCTGCGATCATACCCACATGGCTAAGAAAAAAATCATCGTGCTCGGTGCCGGCTTCGGCGGGCTCGCCTTTACGCGTGCCTTACATCACAAGGATGCGGAAATCACTTTATCCTTATAGTAGTGCTCGGCAGGGTTATTGCTAAGTATCAGAGGTTACGTTATTTCAGCGACAGCTCGGAAGCAATCCAGGAAAAATCCTGTGGTGGTTTTCTGAAACCTCGGCGATTTTTTGGCAGGCGTACACGCGGGTGCGTCCGTCCGGGCGGTTTCAAAAAACACCCGTCAGGTTTTCACTTTTTTTCTTTTTTTGGGATGCGGGCTTCGAGTTCTTCGAGACTGCATTGTCCGCAGATTTAGAACTGGAGCATTTCCATCTGCCGTTTAGTTGACCGCTTGCCTGTCCCTGTTTTAATTCTTTGAGATATAAGGCCGGACAGGACGCGGTTAGAGAGGGGGAAGACGGTTACTCATTTTGCGCGCGTCGTTCTCAACTGCTTCAATTTGCGCAGCGGTTTGCACAGCACAGCCGCACTGGCACTCAAAGCCCTATAGCCATTCATCCGCCAGGCGCGGTAGCACTCGTGGTTGGCTCTCACGATGTTCGCGACTGATCGATTGCTCGCCCCACCCGTCCGCATCTTCACACAGACCCAGGGTAAATAGGCCACCGACCGAGCCTCCTTCGCCAGCACACGCAGCATAAACTCGTAATCGGCCGCGATACGCAACTCCGTCCGAAAGCCGCCTAAAGACGCATAGACAGCCCGTCGCACAAAGAAACTGGGGTGCGGCGGATGCCAACCCCGCCGGAATTGCCCCGGCGAATACGGCCCGGCGATCCAGTCCCGCACCACCCGTCGCAAATCCGGCGAGACATAGTGCAGATTCCCATAAACCGAATCCGCCCCCGATTCTTCGAAGCATGCCGCCACCCGCGCGAGCACGTCTGCATCGGCATAGACATCGTCGCTGTTCAAAATGGCTACCACCTCGCCCGTGGCCCGGGCGATCCCTTTGTTCATCGCATCATACATCCCCTCGTCCGGTTCGCTGACCAGCGCGGCCAGCCGCTCACTATACGGCTCCAGCTTCGCCAGGGTGGCATCGGTCGACCCTCCATCGATGAGCAGATACTCCACATCCGGATGCGTCTGCCCCAAGACCGATTGGACCGTGTCGACTATTGTCGCGGCGCTGTTGTAAGTGACGGTAATGACAGAAATTTTCATAAATAATCGTGCCCGCAGACGCTACTGCCGGGTCCTAAAAAAGCCACCTGAAAATAGGGGAGGCCAAACTGCGGGGCGGCACAGCCAACCCCGCTACTTTTTTCAGTCCCCGTTCCTCTATATTCCGCCGCCACCCACTTTGCCATTTTGGCATGCACGGCTTCACTCTCAAATTGCTCTTCGAATAGGCGCAATGCTCCGGCGCGCCCTTTTTTCAGCAGTTCAGGTTCATCAACCAGCTGCTGAATTTGCTCCTTGTGCTGCGCGACCGCACCCGCCTGGTAAAACGACCCGCATTGACGCGTCGCCAACATCTCCATCAACTCACCAGTCAGCATACTGATGAAATAGAGCCCGAAGGATAAATAGTGCGGCACCTTGTAGGAAATCGCCACGCCGGAGTCCGGATGCCTCGCAACAATCCCGACAGCGGTGCTGGCCATCCGCTGGTCCAATGCCTCTCCCTGTGGTTCGTAAGGGTTGAAAATCCGGATGTTCATTTGCTCAAAGATGACATTGCTCCAGCATCCTCAACGGAATCTGGTAGAAGTAAACCGCCTTTTACGCGGCTTGCCATCTTAACCCGGGCATCGCCGTCTAAATCCGCATCGCATGGTAGGGCGCAGTGTGTGACCAGCCGCCCGTATTCATACTGCAAATTGCCTCATTGCTTGCGTGGGACCTGCCAGCTTCTGCTGGTGCCGGTTCTTTGACAACTTTGTCCGGATTGCCTTTTATCCAGTTCTCCGGTAGCAGGACATCGACGAGTCCCTGAGGCGGACGGTGGTCGTGGGGGATTAGCTTGTCGAGCACATCCATAAAGTAGGCCTGTGATCCTACATGTTACAAAATACTAGGGCAACACCGCTGATTGGATTGCCGCGTATAGCTGCTGCAGCTCAGGCATGGTGACACCGGCAGCGCGCCCGCGCCGCAGCGGCTCGCCCCAAATGGCTTCGACTTCGACCGGGCGCTGCTGAACAAAGTCAATCAATGACGAAGGTTGATAGGCCCCCATCTTTTCGGTCACGTCGAATTGCCCCTGCAGAAAACTATCATCAATGCGGTGCCCGTAGCCCGCTGCGGCCGCCTGCACTTCCAGCATCAGCCGACGGGCGCGGTGCTTCAGAGCAGGATCGGCCAGGATCCGGTCGCAGGTGATCGCACCGGCCGCGATAGCTAGACCGTTGAAGGGCACGTTCCAACAGAGCTTGCGCCAGTGGGCGGCATCCAGCACGGAGGCCAACCGGGTCTTCACTCCCGCAGCACTGAAGGCATCGACCAGCTGCTGCGCCCATTCCGGCCACCGGTCACCCAGCGAGCCGATTTCAACCCGTCCGGGATGATAATTTTCCACCACACCCGGAGCGACACGGTTGACGCAGACAAAGCACAGCCCAGACAGCACCGGATTCTCCGGAAAATGACGGGCGTAAAATTCAGCGTTCCCCATCCCGTTCTGCAGGGTCAGGATTGCGGTGCGGCCGGGCTGCACCAGTGTCCGCAGCGGGGCGACGAGTTGCTCGTTGACCGTCGATTTGGCCGCCACCAGGACGACATCCACCGCGCCGATGGCGGCAGCCCCGGTAGCGACAGCGGCCGGACGGATGCCTTGCGCATGCAGCAATTCGCCGGTCCCGGGATCGACGCGCACCAATCGGATCCCCTCCGCCTGCAGCGCAGAGGCGTCACTGCGGGCCAGCAAGTGCAGCTTTTGACCCGCCGCCGCCAGCAGCCCGCCGTAGTAGAGTCCCACCGCGCCGGGGCCAACCAGTGCCCATGATGCTTCTTTTGCAATCATGTTAGCGTCCATGCATCCGCCGATAATTCTTGCACCACAGACCGGAGTCACTCCTTGTGCACCGAGCTATCGGCAGCCTCTTTGGCATGCACCGGGTAATCGAGCGTAAAATGCAGCCCCCGGCTTTCCTTGCGCTGCAGCGCACATTCAATGACCAACTGGGCCACCAGGATCATGTTGCGCAATTCCAGCAGGCTCTCATCGACCTTGAAGTTCCAGTAGTATTCATTGATTTCACGCTCCAGGGTTTGGATACGGGTGCGGGCGCGCTCCAGGCGCTTGGTGCTGCGGACAATACCAACATAGTCCCACATGGTGCGCTTCATCTCATCCCAGTTGTGCAGCAGCACAACCCGCTCGTCGGAGTCGCGCACATCACCGTCGGCCCAGGCCGGCAGTTGAGTCCGGGACATCTTCACCTGCTTGATGTAGCGCATTACCGAAGCCGCTCCGCGATTGGCCATCACCACCGCCTCCAGCAGCGAGTTGCTCGCCAAACGATTTGCGCCATGTAAACCGGTGCAGGCGACTTCCCCGCAGGCGTAGAGACCCGCCAGCGAAGTTTCCCCAGCCAGATTGGTTTTGACCCCCCCACAGAGGTAGTGGGCCGCAGGCACCACCGGGATCATATCCTTCTCCAGTGAAATGCCCTGCTTGGCACAATAGTTGTAAATATTCGGAAAGCGCTCATGCAGCGTCTTCATCCCGATCGGACGGGTATCGAGCCAAAGGTGGCGGGCCCCCGATTTTTTCATCTCCGAGTCAATGGCGCGGGCGACAATATCACGCGGCGCCAGGTCTTTGCGCTGGTCATAACCGCCCATGAAAGCTTCGCCCGCGAGATTGCGCAGGATGGCCCCTTCCCCGCGCACCGCCTCACTAATCAGGAAGCGGTCCGAGTCCCGCGAGTAAAAAGCGGTGGGATGAAACTGGATAAACTCCAGATTGCGCACCTCCACTCCGGCGCGGTAGGCCATGGCGATGCCATCACCGGTCGCAATGAAGGGATTGGTCGTGTAGAGGTAGATCTGGCCGATCCCGCCGGTAGCGAGCATGACGGAACCTGCCTTGTAGGTCTCCACCTGGCCCGTGCGGGTATCCAACGCATAGAGCCCCAGCACGCGGTCCGGGCCGCGCAAAGATTTACCGCTGCGGCTGAGCTTCGACCGGGTGATGAGTTCGATCGCAAAGTGGTGCTCCAGGATATCAATCTGCGGCGAGGTGTCCACGGCGTGGAGTAAAGCCTGCTCGATGGCTTTACCTGTGACGTCTTTGACATGCAGGATGCGGCGTTTGGAATGCCCGCCTTCTTTGCCCAGCGATACCCGGCCATCCTGCAACTGCGAAAAGTCAACACCCCGCCGCGTCAGCTCTTCAATACAGGCAGGACCATCGCGCAGGATCTCGCGCACGGCCGCCTCGTCACAGAGGCCGTCACCCGCGTCGAGCGTATCCGCCACGTGCATTTCGATATCGTCGGTTTGCGAGGTGACCGCGGCAATGCCGCCCTGCGCGTAGTTGGTATTCGACTCCGCCGAGTTTTTTTTGGTGATGATAGCCACCCGGCAACCGCCTTCAGCAACTTTAAGGGCAAAACTCAGGCCGGCAATGCCACTGCCAACCACGATGACGTCGTAGAATCCGGACATGAGCTACAGATCAATATTGTCGATCAGGCGTGTCTGATCCACCCAGACCGCGACACAGACGATGTGCCGCCCCGGTTCGATATCGCGGGCCGGCTCCATGGTTTGCTTATCCACCACCTGCGCGTAGATCACACGCACCCGCCGGTGTAGGGAAAGGTGATGGGTGATTTCGGCCACAATGCGGTCCACGCTGCGGGTGCCCTGTTTCACCATGTCCTGCGCAATATGCAGCGCACGCGAGATGCTGAGTGCTTCCTCACGTTGCACATCGGATAAGTAAACATTGCGCGAGCTCGTCGCAAGACCGTCCGGATCGCGGTGGGTCGGCCCGACCACAACTTCGACCGGCAGATTCAAATCGGCCACCATTTTCTTAATGACCGCGCACTGCTGGGCATCCTTCTGCCCAAACACCGCGATATCCGGACGGGTGATATTGAACAATTTCAAGCACACGGTGCTCACACCCTGAAAGTGGTGAGGACGGGAAATCCCGCACAGGCCGGTGCTCAGGTGCTCCTCCTTCACGTAGGTGGAGTAGCCCCGTGGGTACATCTCCTGCACACCCGGATTAAAAACGATGTCCACCCCACGCGCACGGCATTTTTCCAGGTCAGCCTCCAACACCCTGGGGTATTGCTCAAAATCTTCGCTCGGCCCGAATTGGGTAGGGTTGACAAAAATGGAAACGATGACTTTGTCAGCCTCCTGTTTGGCAATATCAATCAGCGCGAGATGCCCCTCGTGCAGGCTACCCATCGTCGGCACCAGGCCGATAAGTCTCCCGCTGGAGCGCAGGCCGATGGCATGTGATTGCATTTCGTTGACCGATTGTATTTTCTGCATAAACAATTAAAACCTCTCAAGTTAAAGACGAAAAGTTGACACCTCAATCATAAACATTGCCTCCCCCCAAAAGCCAACTCCACCCGAATAATTGTTTGCCCTCCGCATACAGTATTTACCAACAAGTCATCCGCAATCAGTCATTACATACATGAGCGACCCTTACATTCAGCAACTCTTCGCCGAGCGCATCGGCGGCAATCAATACGGCAAGTCCACTGCCATCTACAAGTTTGAGAAGATCAAGCGGGCCAAAAAGGCGGCCAAGGCCGCCAAGCCGGAACTTGAACTGATCGACATGGGCGTCGGCGAACCCGACGAGATGGCCTTCCCGCTGGTCGTTGAAAGCCTGCAGGCCGAGGCCGCCAAACCGGAAAACCGCGGCTATGCCGACAACGGAGGCGACGAATTCAAAGCCGCCGCAGCAAGATACATGGCAGACGTATTCGGCGTGACCGAAATTGATCCCGCCACCGAAGTCATCCACTCCATCGGCTCCAAGACCGCGCTGAACATGCTCCCCGCCTGCTTCATCAACCCGGGCGATGTCGTGCTGATGACCGTGCCCGGCTATCCTGTGCTCGGCACGCACGCCAAATATTATGGTGGCGAGGTGTATAACATGCCACTCCAGGCGGCACATAACTTCCTGCCGGATCTCGACGCCGTGCCAGCCGACGTGCTGGCCAAAGCCAAAATCCTGGTGCTGAACTACCCCAATAATCCAACCGGCGCATCGGCTACGCTCGAATTCTTTGCCCGGGCCTTCGCATTTGCCAAAGCCCACAAGCTGATCATCGTGCAGGATGCCGCCTACGCCTCCCTGATCTTTGAAGGCACTCCCCTCTCCATCCTGCAGGTGCCCGGTGCCAAAGATGTGGCCATCGAACTGCACTCGCTCTCCAAGAGCTTTAACATGACGGGCTGGCGCATCGGCTTTGTCGTCGGCAACCCGCTCATCGTCAAAGCCTATGGCGACATGAAGGACAACTCCGACTCCGGCCAGTTTCTCGCCATTCAAAAAGCAGCGGCCACCGCGCTGGCCCACCCTGAAATCACCGGGCAGATCGCCGCTAAATACTCCCGCCGGATGGAACTGCTGGTGAACGCGCTCCAGCAAAACGGTTTCACCGCAGAAAAACCCAAGGGCAGCTTTTTTCTTTATGTCGCTGCGCCCAAGTCCGCCACTGTCAACGGGGTGACGACCAAATTCGACTCGGGCGAAGCCTTCAGCCAGTGGCTCATCTCCAACGAGCTCATCAGCACCGTCCCCTGGGACGACTGCGGTCGATTCGTGCGCTTCTCCGTCACTTTCGCCGCCAAGGGCGAGGCCGCCGAAAAGACCATTGCCGCCGAGATCGCCCAGCGCCTGGCCAAATACCAGTTTGCGTTTTAAGCGCCAGCGTAGCCGATTGGCTTCCGCATGACATCCCGTGGAGTCTCCGCTTGCGGATGACACGGCTTCGTCCAGCAGCCGCACCCAGCACACGCCACCGCAGTTCAAGCTCATGCGCCCGACACTCACACTCCGATTCATGCTCGTCACCTGCCTGCTCAGCCTGCCCCTGGCCGGGCAGGCCGCAATCCGCTACGCGCAAAATTTCGCCATTGAAGACTGCGGCACGCACCGGGTGCTGACAGTGCGCAATACCACCCGCCACTCCGACCGTGTGTATCGCTATGCCCTGGTGCCGCAGGAAGCGGAGTTGCCGCAACTACCCCGGACAATGCCGGTCATCCGCACCCCGGTCAAACGGGTGGTCGCGATGGAGACCGTCTATATCGGCTATCTGGAAGCTCTCGGACAGCTGGATTCGATTATTGCCGCTGCCACGGTTGACTACATTAGCAATCCGGATGTGCGCACAGCCATCACCAGTGGCCGCATCCAGCGACTGCAATCCGGTCAGGCCATCGACATCGAAAAGTTATTGGTGCTCCAGCCCGATCTCCTTCTCACCAGTGTATCCGGAGAGGCCAGCTTTGACATCCCCGCCAAGCTGGGGCGGACCAACCTGCCCGTCGTGCTCACCGCCGGCTACATGGAGGCGCATCCACTAGCCCGGGCTGAATGGATCAAGTTTATCGCCGAATTTTTCGATGCAGCACCACGCGCCGATCAAGTATTCGATCACATCGAACAGCGTTACCACCAGCTGACCCGTTTGAGCGAAAACATTGAAACGCGTCCCACCGTGCTCTGCGGTGCACCCTACTCCGGAGTCTGGCATGTGCCGGGCGGCGCCAGTTTCGCAGCGCAAGCCATCCGCGATGCCGGCGGGGACTACCTCTGGAGCGCGGATAAGACCCGGGGCGGCATCCCGCTCGACACCGAACGCGTCTTCCTCCATGCCGCCCATGCGGACTTTTGGATCCACCCCGGCTTCTACCGCAGCATGCCCGCTCTGCTGGCCGCCGATCCGCGCTTTGCGAAATTTGCGCCCGCACAAACAGGCCGGATCTTCAACCACACCCGCCAGCAAGGGCCCACCGGCGGCAACGCCATCTGGGAAAGCGGCATCGTCCACCCCGAAAAAGTGCTGGCCGACCTGATCCACATTTTTCACCCCGAGCTATTGCCCCAGCACGAGTTTGTCTATTACCAGCGGCTGGAATGATGCCACCTCCCGTCAGTGCCGCATCGGTCGGTCGGTCCATGCGGATGACCTTTTCAATCCGAAACGCCAAATGAAGTTGGCATATCCGCGAATCACCCCACCATTCCCGGCATCGTGGATTCGCAACGCTCAGTCCAGACACGCGTCACCCTGGTGCTCCTGCTCTCAGCAGGCGGTATCATTGCGCTGGCTGCATTGAGTGCAGGCATGGGCAGTGTCCCGCTGCCCATGAGCGAGGTCGTTAAAACCCTCACCGGCTCGACCGAAGTCGATCCGGTGCTGCGGCAAATCATCCTGGATTTTCGCCTGCCCCGTATCCTCACCGCGCTGCTGGCGGGCGCGGCGCTGGGCACCGCCGGTCTGTTGATGCAAACTGTCTTCCGCAACCCGCTGGCTGATCCTTTTGTGCTGGGGGTCAACTCCGGGGCCAGCCTCGGCGTCGCCATCGTGCTGCTGGCACTGGCACCGGCGGGCATCAGCCTGACCGCCGGACTCGGCACTTCCGGGCAGCTGCTGGTTATACTCGCCTCCAGCGCGGGTGCAGGAGCCACGCTGTTTATCGTACTGCTGCTTTCGCGGCGGGTCGATGTCATGTCCGTGCTCATTATCGGTTTAATGATCAGCTATACCATCGGCGCACTCGTCAGCATCCTGATGTTCTTCAGCATGGCCGAGCGCCTGCAGAGTTTCATCAACTGGTCCTTTGGCGACTACGGCAATGTCAGCTGGACGCACCTGCGCCTGTTCGCCCCGGCTGTGCTAAGCGGCCTGCTTTTGAGCAGCATGTTTGTCAAGCCGCTCGACGCCCTGCTGCTGGGGGATACCTATGCCCAAAGTGTCGGCACCCGTGTCAGGCAATCGCGCTGCCTGATCCTGATTGCCGCCTCGCTGCTGGCCGGGGCAGTGACCGGCTTTTGTGGACCGATCGGCTTCCTCGGCATCGCGGCCCCGCACCTGAGCCGCTACCTCTGCCGCAGCAGTAGCCACCGGGTGCTGATTCCCGCCTCGATTTGCATCGGTGCCCTGATCTCGCTGGCGTCCGACTTTGTCGCGCGCGGGCCCGGTCTGGACGTTGTACTTCCGCTCAACGCCATCACCGCGCTGGTCGGTGCTCCTGTCATCATCGCAGCGCTGATGAAACAACGCAACATGCAGGGCCTGTTCAGATGATGGAGACTCTCCCGGCAACGGTGCTCTCAGCCACTGCACTCGCCATCGGCTACCAGCACGGCGATTCCACCCGCTGCATCGCATCGGGCCTCGACCTCGCACTGCAGGCCGGGGAATTCGTCTGCCTGCTGGGGCCGAACGGCACGGGCAAATCCACCCTGATCCGTAGCCTGAGCGGGATGCAAGCCCCCCTCTCCGGCGTGATCCGCATAGCTGGCTGTGAGTTTCATCGCATCCCGCCGCGCCAGCGCGCGCGGCTGGTCAGCGTCGTGCTGACCGAGACTCTGCCGCCGGGCATGATGGACGCCTATACCATGGTTGCCCTTGGCCGCCACCCCTACTCCGGCTGGTTCGGCAGTCTCGGCACAGCCGACCATGCCCGCATCGAATGGGCTCTGGCGGCTGTCGGTGCCGGTGAACTCGCACGCCGTCAGATAGCCGAACTCAGCGATGGCGAGCGGCAAAAAATTTCCATCGCCCGCGCACTGGCCCAGGAGGCAAATGTCATGCTGTTGGACGAACCGACTGCCTACCTCGACCTGCCCCGCCGGGTCGAACTGATGCGGATCCTGCGCGACCTCGCCCACAGCCAGGGGCTCGCGCTACTGCTCTCCACCCACGATCTGGATCTGGCGCTGCGCTTTGCCGACCGGTTATGGGTGCTGAACCATACGGGCGGGCTGATCCAGGGCTACCCGGAAGCCATCGCCATGAGTGGCCAGTTTGCCCGCGTTTTTGAAAGCGAAAACCTCGACTGGGACCCGACTACCGGCAGCTTCCGCGCCCACCCCGCACCTTGCCTGCGGGTCAAGGTCACTGGCGATGGCGTGCCTGCGCTCTGGACCCGGCGTGCGCTCGAACGTCTAGGCTTCGGACTTACCAGGGAGGCACAACACGCCGTTTGTTGCATCCGGATTACCAGTGCCGGCGAGTGGCACATCACCCGCAGGGGCAGCAGCCACATCTGCCCGGATATCACCCGCATGATCGAATGGTTCCAGACGCAGAACTGGAGCGAAGATGGTTAGTTCAGAGATCGAAATTGGTCGGCATCATCACCACGTCGCGAATCGTCATGTGGCGCGGTCGGGTCAACATGAACAGGATGACCTGTCCGATTTCTTCAGCCTCGACCAGGCTGCCGGCATCCTTCGCCTCCTGCAGCTTTTCCGGCGACCAATCCTTGAGCAGACCGGTGATGACCGGTCCGGGGGAGATGCCACCGACGCGGATGCCGTGCTTGAAGACCTGGCGGCGCGTCGTCTGAATGAAGCAATCAATTGCCCACTTGGAGGAAGCATAGACCGGCTCCCAGGGGGTCGGATAGTGTGCGGCCAGCGAACTGGTTACGATGATGTCACCGGTGCCGCGCCCAATCATGTGCGGCAGCACGTCGTGCACGTTTTTCATCACAACGTTGATATTGAGATGGAGCATCCGGTCGATGGCATCGTTATCCGCATCGATCAAATCACCGCCGATGTAGCTGCCGGCATTGGCGTGAAAGATGTCGAGTTGGCCGACCAGCTCGAGAATTCTAGGCATGAGCGTCTTGCACTCCTCCGTGTTCAGCAGATCAAAAACCAGCGGGATCGCCTTTTCGTGGCGAGCGCACAATTCCCGCAGCGCCGCCTCGTCGCGGTCCACGAAGACCACGGTAGCACCTTGAGCCAGCATCGCTTCCGCGCTGGCAAGCCCAATTCCTGAGGCCGATCCGGTAACGGCGGCATATTTCCCTGCGAGTTGATTGGCCATAATATTTCTCTATAATCTGAATTTAGGCTTTAACCCTGCAATTGACCCGGCACCACAGCTCAGAACGCAAACAGCACATAAATCAGGATCATCACGAATACCAGCGCGATGCTGGCCCATTTGGCGTTTTTCCATGGGGTCATGTCGATGGGGGTGTCGGACACGAGTTCCCATTCGGTCGGACGTGGACTCAATTTACCGATCAGCAACATCACCCCGATCAGCAGCGCAAAGACAATTCCGAGAAAGTGGAATTCATGAATGCCCAGCTGGGTGACGGGGTTAATCGATGCGGGAAGAAAGTAGCCCAGAGAAATGAGCGCCACACCTCCCAGGAGGCCCACAGTGCCAGCCACGGCAGGCACCCGGCGCGTCAGTAAGCCCACAATGACCACCGAGAAGATCGGGATAAAGTAAATGCCATTCATCTTTTGCAGGTATTTGAAGATGCTCTCCTGACCAGCCAGCATCGGCGCGATGAACATGGCTGCAATCGCAGTAACAACCACAAAAATCTTGGCGGACCGCACCATCGATTGCTCACTGCCATTCGGGTGCAGCAGCTGACGGTAAACACCGATACTGAAAAGCGCGGAGGTGCTGTTCAGCGCAGCATTAAACGAACTCAGGATCGCACCCACCATTACGGCAGCAAAAAATCCGGTCATAGGAGCAGGCAGGAGATCGAAGACGAGTTTGCCATAAGCCTGGTCGGCACGCACACCCTGGTCTGCGTAAAGTTGATAGGCGATAATACCGGGAATCACCAGGTAAACCGGCCCGAGCAACTTCAGTGCACCAGTCAGCAGCACACCCTTTTGTCCTTCGGCCAGGCTACTGGCACCAAGCGTCCGCTGGATAATTTGCTGATTCGTGCACCAGTAAAAGAGATTGAGCAGGGAGACCCCGGTGAACAGTGTGCCAAAGGGTACGCTCTGCCCGGCTTTGCCGATCGAACTCAGCCGCTCGGGGTTGGTTTCCTTCAAACTTTGCCAACCAGCGAGTGCTCCATTGCCTTCACCCACTGCATTGAGTGCGAACCACGCAATCAGAAAGCCTCCGATGAGCAGGCCGATACCATTGATCGTGTCGAGCACCGCCAGGGAGCGCAATCCGCCGAAACGGGTATAAACCGAGCCCATGATGGCAATCAGCCATACGGTGCCCCAGAGAATTACGGTATCCGGCTGAATTACGATGCCGAAGATTTCCACCGGTTCCTGAATCCCGGTAAGGCCCTGCAAGTCCAGCATCTGCGACAGCCCCATGGCTCCACTGTAGAGGATGATCGGAATCAACAGGAGCGCATAGGCCGAAAGAAAAATCAGGTTGGCGATTGTTTGGGTGCGCATATCGTAGCGCTTCTCCAGCAACTGCGGCACGGTGGTAATGCCCGCTTTGAGGAAACGCGGCAGGAAAAACAGTGCCATGATCACCAATGCCACCACCGCAATCACCTCCCACGCCATCACACTCAGACCATCGTTGAACGCCGCACCGTTCAGACCCACCATCTGCTCCGTGGATAGATTCGTCAGCAGCAACGAGCCGGCGATAATCGGAAAGGTCAACTTGCGGCCACCGAGAAAGAAACCGTCCGAACTGACGCGTTCATCTTTGCGGGTGATCGACCAGGTTAAAAATGCGGCAAAGGCAGTGAAAGCAAAAAACGACAGGAGAGTCCAAGCATGCATGAGGTTTGACTGGGGTTTGACTGGGGTTTATAGGTGACAAAAACATGAAGAATTTACGGCGCAAAGCGCAATAAACGCAGTTATGATCTTGGATAGGGTTCGGGCAACAGTCGCCGCCGGGGTGTCGATTGCAGGTGATTCAGACGAGACGCGGATAGTTGCAGCAAAGCTGTCAAAATTGCAAAACGAATCCTTAAAGCGAAAAGTTGAAAATAAAAACTCCGACGACTGCGGAGCAAGGAAAAAATCCCCGCAGCACGTGGTTGTGCGGCGAAATACAGGAGTCAGTGAGCCGGGGTCTGACGCGTGGTTTAATGATTACTGCCCTGGCAGCAGCCCATGTTGGGCATCTGAATTTTCGCGCTGGGGGTGGTATCCGCCGCCAAATCGCCACAGGCAAACTGGATCCCGGCGAGAAAATGCTTCAGCAACATAGGGTTCCAGTAGATGTGATGGTTATGGCCGAGACTGGAGTAAAACACCCGCCCCTGCCCGACCTGTTGCACCCAGGCGACCGGATAGTCATTATCCTCGCGTTTTTTACCTTTCACCTCGGCACTCCGCTCGGGATCAAGGTGCAGCAGAATACGCAGGCGCTCACGCGAATACGGCTCCGGCTTCAACTGGTAGATTTCCTCCACCAGTTCGAAGTCCTTGATGTCGCCGAAGACCGGCCGGTTGATGGCGTGCCCGGGATCCTCCACCACAATCGTGACCTGGCTTTTGGCATTCCAGGGGTGCCCCCAGAAGTAGCCGCCGATGGTCTTCCCGTAGGCTTCATGATTGTAGCAACTGTCGGTCGCGGCATGAATTCCCATCAGCCCCCCGCCCTGCTCCACAAATTTGACCAGATTATCCATCAGGCGATCCTGACGCTGCTGGAGCCAGGCCCAGTCCGCTGCGGAGTAATTGCCTTGCTGCTTCTTATTGGGCATGAAGAAGTCCTGAGTGGTGTTGAGCAGGACCACGGCATCGAAGTTTGCCAGCGCCTCCGGTTCGAAGTGAGCGGGATCATCGCTGATCACCGTTTCGAAGGCACCCGTCGATTCCCCCATTTTTTCCAGCGTAAATTTTCCGGTGGGAATCGACTTATGCCGAAAGCCTGCCGTCGCACTGACCACCAGTATCCGCCTGGGAGACTTCGGCTCTACGATCGGGGCACTAGGCAGCGCCGCCTCAATAGCATCCGTGTGCTCTGCGTTAACAGGAGCATCATTGAAGGTGGGAATAAAGTCCACCGCCGCCTGCAGCCAGACGACGGAAGCCAAAAAGGAAATAGCGATTGTTTTCATGAGTTAAAAATACGAATTGGAATCACTGGTTTTCCTGATCAAAGGCCGCATCGAAGGCAATATTGCTCGGTGAAAAATCCAGCGCGCGGGTGAACGCGCAGGCCTCGGCACCTCCGGCCAAACGATCCATCCGGATGTCTTCCCACTCGATGGAGAGCGGCCCCGTATAAGCGATGTCGTTCAGTGCGACGATGACCTCTTCGAAGTTGACATCACCGCGGCCTGGTGAGCGGAAGTCCCAGTAGCGGCGGTAATCACCAAAGTCGGTATGCCCGCCGAAGACGCCCACGTCGCCGTTGGAGTGGCCCCACCATGCATCCTTGACATGCGCATGGAAGATGCGGTCACGGAACTCGTAAATGAACTTGATGTAATCGACGCCCTGATAGCCGAGGTGACTGGGGTCGTAGTTGAAACCAAAGCGTTGATGATGACCAATCGCTGCGAGGGCACGGGCGGCACTGGCAATATCGAAGGCAATTTCGGTCGGGTGCACCTCCAAGCCATAATACACATCTTCCTGCTCAAAGACATCCATAATCGGCAGCCAGCGCTGGGCAAAATCCTCGAAGCCCGCTTCGATTTGGCCGGGCACGACCGGCGGGAAGGAATAAAGCAGATGCCAGATGGAGGAACCGGTGAAACCGTTGACTACCACCCGCTCGGGAGCGCCACCCGGCCGGGCATTGAAAAACCGGCGGGCTGCTTTGCCGGTGTCGATAATTTCCTGGGCGGCGCGCTGGCGCACACCTTCAGGATCACCGTCGCCCCAGACTGCGGGACTGAGAATCGCTTTATGCCGCTGGTCGATCCGGTCGCAGACTGCCTGGCCCACCAGGTGGTTGGAGATCGAGAAACTGCTCAGGCCGTTAGCCTCCAGCAGCTCCCATTTTTTGGCGATGTAGTCCGGCTCATTCAGTGCCTGCTGCACATCGAAGTGATCCCCCCAGCAGGCGAGTTCGAGACCATCAAAGCCCATTTCCCTGGCTTTGGGTGCCAGCTCGGCGAGCGGAAGATCGGCCCATTGGCCGGTGAATAGAGTAACATTTCGTGACATAGCGTTTATTTTATTCGGGGTTAATCAGAAAACTCCATCAGCGTTTTTTCCAGCCCTGCTCCAGGCAAATCCGGTCGATAGTGGCAAGTGCCTCGTGCGGCTCTGTAATGAAGTGATATTTTTTCATGTATTGCAACGCACGGTCGAGTTCCAGCATCTTGCCGCGGTAAGACTCCACTTGATCCTTCGGCACGGCGGCAAAGGCATCCAGATAATTCCGTAATAATAATTCCGCCTCGGCACGGGCCTGGCCATACTCATGATACAGCAGTGACTCGTAAAGCCGCAGCGCTTTGTCGATGCCCTTCATGCTTTGGGCGTCCGAGCGGATGCTGGCAGCGATCTCCACCCGCTTGGCCTTCGCCGCCTCGATCGCCAGGCGGCCATCCGTGCCGCCATCGACTGCCCGTGGCCGCAGCGGGCGAATCCAGATATTGCGAAAGCGCACCGGAGCACCATGGTCCTGCAGTTGCAGCCGTCCAGCTTCCGGAAAAACGCGGTCGAGCGGCTGGCGTTTTTTATAGCCGCCACCACCCTCCAGCGGGGTGCTGTCTTGTATCACCACGCCGTTGAGCAATACGGTGAGCTGACCGGCGTCCAGCACCTGCCCCTCACGCACAACCGGACGGCGAAAAATAATATCGTAGCTCTGCCATTCGCCGGAGGGACGCAGCGCGTTGACTGCCGGTGGCATCACACCATAGACCGAGCCCGCACTGCCATCCGGATAGGTCGGGTTGCGGTAGTTGTCCAGCACCTGAACTTCCACCATCCCATTTAAAAAAAAGACGCCGCTGTTGCCACGGCCCTGCCCGCTGCCGCTCGCCTCTGCCGGTGCGGCCCATTCGATATGCAGCTGACAATCGCCAAACTCCTGCAGCGTCGCCAGAGTGCCGGCACTACGCACGGCTTGCATGTAATCCTCTTTAAATAACCAGTTGTGTTTCCTTTTGTCGTCGGGACGCAGGTGCTTCCAATTCGCCCAGGTGGCCTCGCTGCCGTCAAAAAGCACGACGGCGTCGGAAGGAGGATCCCCATACTGGGCACCCGGCTCTACGATCGGGGGCTGCGGACGATTGCTGTCGTGCACGGCCCAGGGGTGATGCGCATCCGGCGGATCGCCGAAGAAACGCTCCGCATACGTTAAGGAAAAACCGGCGATCAGGGCCAGCACGAGAAGGTATTTGGACAGTCTATTCATAATTCATTCTAATTGTAACGGACGGCGAAAGCCGTCCTGTTCGTTCACTATCAACTATCTTGGTTCGTTATTTTAAGGAGTTTCAAAGCGGCGGCATTACCGCTGCGCTCAGCCACATCGTAAGCGGTGTCACCGTCATTGGCTGGGACAGTGGGATCCACACCTTGATCCAATAAAAACTGGATGACTTCGGCTCCGGCACTGGCAGCCGCTTCATGCAGCGGCGTGCCACCGCGCTCGCTTAAGGCCTTTGGGTCCGCACCACCGGCAAGCAGTACGGTGATCAACCCCAGGCGGTTCTTGGCCGCAGCGTTGTGCAGTGGCGTCCACCCGGCCTTGTCCCATTCGTTTGGCTTCGCCCCCGCCTGTAGCAAGCTGGCCGCAACTTCCGGCAGATCACGGTCCACACACAGGTGCAGCGGCGTCCGCTGCGAAGCATCGGCCCGGTCAGGATCGGAACCGGCGGCAATCAGCGCCAGTGCAATCTCACTCTTCTGCCGGAGAATGGCCTGATGCAAGGGGGCGAGTGTGGGATGCTGCCCCTGGTTGGCAGTTTGCGGGTCGCGCTCCAAGTGCAACAAAACGTCCGGCAGATCGCCCTGGGCAATGGCCTCATCGATCGTGCTGTGACAGGTCTGCTGCTGGACCGGCGCACAGGCCGACCCTGCCAGCAAACCTGCCAACAGCAGCGGTCGCATGAAACGGCAATGCATTGTTACCATATCGGCTTAGCCAAGATCGACCTTGGTCCAGTCGTTGTTGTGCTGGTGCGAGTGCACCGCTGCCTGAATAAAGGCCAGGCCCATGCGACCGTCATCGATGTTGGCATAGCGGCTGCCGTCGCAGTTCCACGCCTCACCCGCCTGCCAGGCGCGAATGTCTTTCTCAAATTCGCGGTGCAGGCGCGCATAGGCGTCGTGGAAGGCTTCGACGTGACCGAAAGGAATCGTGGGCTCGTCCAACAGCCACTGCGGCACATCTCCGAGGAAGCCGTCATTGGCCGACACTGCCGCGCGGTAATAGGTGCGGTCCGGTTGGCCGGGCAGACAAATGGTGACGGCTTCGGCATCTTCCTGACGCCACTTCAGCAGGCCCTTGGTGCCCGCCACCACGATGCCCAGATCGTTTTTGGAGCCATGGCAAATCTGGGAGGCCCGCACCAGGCAGCGTCCGCCGTTGGACAGTTTGCCATAGACCGTAAAGTGGTCGTCGATCGGGCGGCCCGGCACCATGCACTCACAGTGCGCGGAAACCTCGGTCACATCCAGCCCCGTCACAAAGCGCAACTGCTCCAGCGCATGGGTGCCGATATCACCGCCCGCACCGGAAATGCCCGCTTTTTTCGGATCGGTGCGCCAGGCCGCCTGCATCTGACCGGTGTCTTCCAGCTTTTCGGCCAGCCAGCCCTGCAAGTAAAAACTGTCCACCCAACGAACCTCGCCCAGCAGGCCGCTTTGCACGATGAAGCGGCTGAACCAGCTGGTCCAGTGCCCCACATAAGTGTGGGCGACCGCAAAGGGAACGTTCTTCTCTCTGGCCTTGGCCACCAGCGTATCGGCATCTTCAATGGTCAGGGTGAGCGGTTTTTCACACATCACCGGGATACCTGCTTCCAGTGCTTTGTAGCAGGGATCGAAATGCACGAAGTTAGGCGTGACCACCAGAATGTAGTCCAGCCGCTCCTCGGGAGGTAGCTCCTGCTGCGCCGCGATCATCGCGTCGTAGCTTTCGTAGCCTTTGACCGGATAAGGCCAGTTCTCAGCCTCATCCATCGCGACTTTCGGGTCCGGATGCAGTGCCACCGAATGCACCCGGCGGGTGCCATCGAAGTGAATTGCCTTTTGATGCGGGTTGGCGATGAAGGCGCCGCCGCCGCCGCCGACCATACCGATTTTGAGAGGTTGTTTGGATGCCATAATACTTATCTGTTCTGAGGTTGAATTATAATGCGGTTTCTTCTTTTGGATTTGCTGGGAGATTGACCAGCACAGATGGTTTGTAGCCGCCCTTGCTCTTGAAGTAGCCTAGCAGGATGAGGTAACAGATGAGCATAATGCCCGGCAGCACGGCCACCTCTTTAAGTGCAATTTGCTTGGAGCCATCCTGCACCTGCTTCACCAATGCCTTTGCATCCGCATCAGTTAACGCAAGCTTATCCGGGTCGATCGAGTAGTATTCACCCAAAAGCCCGCTTTTGGCAGTCATAATTTGCGTATGCACCAAAGGATCTTTTTCCAGCAGGGTCTTATCGATCGTCGTGTCCTGGATATTACCCAAAAGCATGGCACCCAAAACACCGACTCCCAGCATTCCAACGCCACCCATTGCATTTAAGGTGAACGCACCTCCCCTGGGAAATTGCTCCGCCACCACACCGAGCGCAGTCGGCCAGAAAAAGGTCTTGCCCACAGCATACAGTGTAGCCGCCAGCATGATCAAAACTGCCCCCTGGGCAGCAGAAAGCGAAAGTAAGCCGAGGCAAGCCAGCAGCGAGCAAATCGCCAGTAGTCCAACCGGGTTCAACCGGTGAACAATCGGCCCGGCATTAAATCGCAGCACCATCATCAGAAATGAGGTGTAAACCAGCAACCAGGGGGCAAACTTACCCATGGCTGGCTCCATTAATGCAGTCACCCAACTGTCAACACCAAGCTCCGTGGTCGCCAGTAGAATCATGATCAGCAGCAGAAAAACATACATCGGGCGACCCATCGATTTAACATAAATTCCAAATAAGACACCGATCACCAGCGCCACGTAAGATGCCGTCATCACCGGTGAAGCCGTTATGCTGAAGACGCGGAAAATCTCGGCAAAGATCATCCATGCAATAATCAGAATACCCAGGCCGCCTACTTCGCCCAGCATCTCCTTATACGTCACACCCGCAGCCACCCGCTCGTTGACCGGAAATTTCCGTTTAATCAGCATGAAGAAATAAATCACAGTCGGAATCGCCAGCAGCAGCATTTTCACCTTCCATGAAGTTTCGGCCCCCAGTATGATCGTTAACACCCCGCCGAGCACCAAACCGCCGGGCCAGCCGGCATGCAGGATGTTCAACCATTTGGTTTTCTGATCTTTAAACAAAGTCGCGACCACCGGATTGATGTAGGCCTCCACCGTGCCGTTACCTAAAGCCACGATAAACATTCCGAGATACAATCCGTTGTAGCTGGTCGCAGTCAGCGTTACGACCAACGAGACCACGTGACAAATAAACCCAAATATCATCGCCACCTTGTAACCAACCTTGTCAATGATCAGGCTGAACAGCACGATACTGATCGCAAATGGCCAGAGCCCTACGCCAAATATTTCTCCTTGTTGGGTGGGCGTCAGATTAAATTCTTCCGCCCAATCTCCTATAATCATTGCCCGGATGATGAATCCGAATGCGGTTGCGATCAGGGCTACGAATGAGCCCCAGAAAACTAATTTATCGTTTTTACTATGTTCCATGGGTTGTGGGTTGAGGTATTCATGACTAAGAGAAAGCCGGGCTGGGCACGTCCCGCAGACCGGCGCGCCGTTGCAGTCGTTGCAACCGTTGGGGAGTATCGCTACTGAAACGGCGGCGATAGCGCAATGGTGTAATTTTTAATTCGAGCCGAAATGCGCGGGTCATGCTGGTCTGATCATTGAAGCCGCACTGCACCGCAATAGGCAACAAACCCTCGTCTGTCTCGCGCAATAACTTGCAGGCCGCATTGAGCCGGGTCTTGCGTAGATACATCAGCGGCGTCAAACCAAAAGTCTTGCGAAACAGACGTTCCTGGGAACTGACCGAAATGCCGGCCACCTGCGCCATGTCGGTCACCGATACCTTATTGCGATAGTTCGCCTGCACGTAATCCACGATGCGGCGCATCTCCGGGTGATCCGCATAGACCGCATCCGAGTCATAGATAATCCGGGAAACGCCCGCCAATCCAACCACCTCACCGTCCGTGTTCCGCAGCGGAATCTTCGACGTGCATAACCAATCCAGCGAGCCTTCTGCCGAGGGCACCAGCTCCACCTGGTTGAAAATCGACTCGCCCGACGCCATCACCTGCTGATCGTCACGGTAAAAGGCATCCGCCAAAAAATCCGGACTGTAGTCGTAGTCGGTCTTGCCGATCATCGCAGCCACCTGCGCTTCTCCCAGGCTCCGTGCAAAACTGCGGTTGCCGCCCATAAAACGGCTGCTGCGGTCCTTTACATAAAAATACGTGCCTGGCACGCTTTCAAAGAGTGCTTCCATTAAAAGACCGGGTGCCAAAGTATAAATAAATTCCCGGCGAACCTCAAGCTTGCTTTTGCTGTCTTCTGTAGGAGGCTCCATGGTGTAAATCGTTTCCAATTCATGCAATCTGACGATATTTGACAAGAACAAAAAGCCAGATATTGTGCATTAAAATTATTTAACTTATATTATCCAGTATTAGAAATCATTTATCTCAATCATATACAAAGCTTTAAATTACTAAACCAGCTCAAATGAAGCACTCAGCCTGGTGAATTTTCTGCCCGGCAGCTGTTATTTTGATTGCATTCCGGCAAAGGTTATTGTCAAATTCACATTTCACATTCAAACAAATACTCCCCAATCATGGCAAACGACACACAAGATCAGGATCTCGGTTACACTCTGGGCATGCTCACGCTGCGCATTTGGCTCGCTATTCGTGCGATTCAAACCGGCATTGAGAAATTTGCCGGCACCGGCACCGCCGCCAAAGCGGTCAATATTGATGGCGCCGCCAACCAATACGGGCTGACCGAAGCGGCCAGCTACAAGGTTTATGCCTTCTCCAATTATCAGGGCGTGCCGGGCCCGCTTTATGACAAGTTTGCCAGCGAGCCGCTGATTCCCGGATGGGGACTCGACCTGTATAATATTATCCTCGGCCCGACCCTGTTAATTCTCGGCTTCACCCTGCTGCTGGGTATTGCCACGCGCTACACTCTCTTTGCGATGGGCCTGCTCTACACCAGCCTGACATTCGGCCTGATTTTGATCAAGCAGGACGCCGGGATCGCCTGGCTGGGCACCCACATCATCATGATTGCGGCCGCCCTGGTTTTAGCGAAGTATAATCGCTTCACCGTGTTGAAAAAATGGTAATTTAGCTCTCTGTTAAAATTGTTATGAATACTGAAGCTATCTCCAAACTTACGCGCCGTGATTTTATAACCCGCGGCTCAGCAGGCGCCGGCATGCTGCTGGGTGCTCCTGCGATCCTGAAAGCCGAGACTGCAGCGGCTCCCTCCGATGAGATCCGCGTCGGCTTTATCGGCTGCGGCAAGCAACACGAAGTGTTGTTCAATGCCATGGTCAACGTTCCCGGCATCCGCTACGTGGCTGCTTGCGACATCATGAAAGCACGGTTGGGGCGCACCTTTTCCGCCATCAAGTCACGTTTCGACTACAACATCAACCGCTACACCGATGTGGAGGAGATGCTGGAGAAAGAACAGGGCAATATGGATGCGGTTTTCGTGGCGACGCCTGATTTCTGGCACGCCCCGCACACCATCATGGCACTGGATGCCGGCTATAATGTCTATTGCGAAAAGATGATGTCACACGACATCAACGAAGCGCGCAATATGGTCAAGGCGATGGACCGCTCCGGCAAACTCTGCCAAATCGGCCACCAGCGCCGCAGTAACCCGCGCTATCGCTACGTGCTCAACGAATTACTGCAGAAGCACAATATCTTCGGCCCGATTATTAACATCAACGGCCAGTGGAACCGCGCGCTCAGTTCTTCGCAGGACATTGTCTCCAAACCCGAAATTCTGCCCGATGCGGAAACTTTGCGCCGCTACGGGTTCAATAAGGGCAGCGATAAAAAGCTGGATGAGGCGGAACTGCGGCACCGCTTCCTCAACTGGCGTTTCTACACCGCACTTTCAGGTGGTCCCATCTCCGACCTGGGGGCGCACCAGATTGATATCTTCAACTGGTTCCTGGGCGCACAGCCAAAGTCGGTGATGGCCTCGGGCGGCCGCAGCTACTTCAAGGACCGTGAGCACTTCGACAACGTGATGTGTGTCTTTGATTTTGACGCGCCGCAGGGTAACGCCCGCGCCTTCTACCAGGTGCTGACCACCACCAGTGCCGGCGGTGGTTACTTCGAGTCCTTCATGGGCACGCAGGGCACACTGGAGATTTCCGAGCGCGAAGCCTACACTAATATTTATAAAGAGTCCGGCGCGGAGAACGGTGCCCTCTGGGATGAGATGGTCGCCCGTGGTTTCCTCAGGAAACAATCTGCGGGTGTTGCCGCTGGCGGTAGCGACGCCATCGCCTCCTATGAATCGGCTCCGCCCGATAAGTATGCTCTGCCCGGTGGCCTCGACAAGCCACCCCACCAGCCACATATCGAGAATTTCATTAATGCCTTGCACGGTAAAGAGAAATTAACTTGCGATGCCCGCCACGCGCTGGAATCTGAAGCACCCATCTACTGGGTCAATCCGGCTGCTGAAAGCCGGGAAACCATTCACTTCACCAACCAACACTTACACACCTAAAATTATATGAAACAACTTCCTCTCCTGATTCTCGCCGCTGGTGCCCTGTTCCTGTCCGCCTGTGGCGACAAGAGTGGTGCCTCCGACGATGCCGCTTCTTCCAGCGCAGCACCGGCCTCCTCCGGGGGCAGCATGGCGCTCACCACTGAAATCCCGCCTGAACTGATCGAGGGCACCCCGCAACCGATCAAGGTTCCGAATCTGGAGCAGGCACCCAAAAGTGCGCCGACACTGATGGTACCGGGGGGCACTACCCTGCTCTCCGCCGGCAAGACCGTTACCGGTTCCGACGACTTCCCGATCATCGGCGAACTCGCCTACATCACCGACGGTGATAAGGAAGCCGGTGAAGGTTATTTCGTCGAGCTGATGGATGGCCTGCAGTGGGTGCAGATCGATCTGGGCGCACCGGCCCAGCTCAGCGCTATCTGGCTGTGGCACTACCACTCCCAGGCCCGCGCTTACCACGACGTGATTGTGCAGGTCTCCAACGATGCGGAGTTCAAGAGCGGTGTCACTACCCTCTTCAATAATGACTACGATAATTCGGCAGCACTGGGTAAAGGCTCGGACAAACCCTACGTTGAAACCCGCTTCGGTAAACTCGTTGATGCCAAAGGCAAGCAGGCGCAATACGTCCGCCTCTACAGCAACGGCAATACCGCTAATGACATGAACCACTACATCGAAGTGGAAGTTTACGGCATCGCTCAATAATGTAATCCTCGTCCGCTTTATTAACAAAAACCCGCTCTCCGGAGCGGGTTTTTTAGTTTTTGTTTCGTTTCCTATCCGGTTCCTTAGTCTGCCAGTCGGGCCACGGCGTGCCGGACTGCGCCGGACAAGCTGGGGGTTCAAGCACTTGCTGGAGCAACTGGCCGCGCTGCTGAATGACCGTGAGGCCATAAATGCGCTTGGCACTTCCAGTTGAAATTCATTTGCCAGTGCGGAATGGAGCTCTCTTGATAGCTGATTTATGAGTCTCGACACCCCTAGTTTTCAACAGATCGACGGCAGCAGCTTCCGCTTTGCGATTGCGGCGGCCTGCTATAACGAAGCGCTGGTCAATGCTTTGGTCCGCGAAGCCGGTGCCACCCTGGCAGCTGCCGGAGCTCCGGCGCCACTGGTCGAGCGGGTGCCCGGCTCGGCGGAGCTCCCCTTTGCCGCTTCCGTGCTGGCGGAATCCGGGGAGTTTGACGCGATCATCGTCATCGGCATGGTCATCGCCGGTGATACCAATCATCACAACGTGATCGGCGACAGCACCGCCATCACGCTACAGCAACTCGCGGTTCAGGCCGGACTGCCCATCATCAACGGCATCATTGTGGTGGACACGCAGCAACAAGCCGAAGCCCGCGCCGGAAGCGCTATCAACCGAGGCAAAGAGTTTGCCGAAACCGCGCTGGCCATGGCAGCCTACACTCGAAAATGGAAGAACAAGAACAACCCGTAAAACGCAGCTCACAGCGCCGCGAAAACCGCAAGTGCGCCATCCAGTTTCTCTACCAGTGGGAGCTCAACAAGCCGGAGCAGCTCAACGACGCGCTGCGAGTCTTTATCGAAACACTGGATCAACCCCGCGAGTATTTCGCCTTTGCCGAGGAACTGGTCCACGGCACGCTGGAGCACATCGAGGAAATCGATGCGGAGATCCTGGCCCATGCCGCCAACTGGAAGTTTGAACGCATCGCCAAGGTGGACCTCTCCATCCTGCGGCTGGCCATCTACGAGCTGCTGCACCGCCGCGACATCCCGCCGGTGGTCAGCATCAATGAGGCGATCGAGCTGGGTAAGCTTTTTTCCAATCTCGACTCCAAGCGCTTTATCAACGGCATTCTGGATCAGATGAAGAACAAACTCAACCGTCCGTTGCGCGAAGCGGCGGATTAAGCGGATGAAATCATTTTTCAAAAAGTTCAAAGAGGGCCTCAAGCGCCAGACGCCCACCTTCCAGAAGGCCTTCGACGGCATCTTTGCCGGTGCGAAGCTGGACAGCGACGCGCTGGAACAACTGGAGGAAGCCCTCTACACCGCCGACTTTGGCACCGAGACGGTGGAGGAGATCATTCAGGAAATCCAAGCGGCCTACAAAGCCGACAAATCGATGCGGGGCGAAGATGCCGCGCGCATCGGGGCCCGTGTGCTGCGGCAGGTGCTGGAGGGTGCCGAGGGCCGGGTCGAAGTGGGCCAGCATCAGCCGGTAGTCATCTGTCTGGTCGGCGTCAACGGCTCCGGCAAGACCACCACCTCGGCCAAGCTGGCCAATTTGTATCAGAATGATGGTTACCAAGTGCTGCTGGGTGCCTGCGACACCTTTCGCGCGGCCGCCAACGAGCAAATCATGCATTGGGCCGAGCGACTGAACATCGACATCGTCGCCAGCCAGCACGGCGCCGACTCGGCGGCCGTTGCTTTCGACGCCTATGACGCCGCCAAGAGCCGTGGGCGCGACATCGTCATCCTCGACACCGCCGGCCGCCTCCACACCAAGAGCAATCTGATGCAGGAACTGGAGAAGCTGAACCGGGTGATCAAAAAGCAGGATGCCAGCGCACCGCATCACAGCTGGCTGGTGGTGGATGGCAGTCTCGGCTCCAACTCAATCGAGCAGGCCCGTATGTTCCATAAAAGCTTTCCGCTGACCGGGCTGATCGTGACCAAGCTCGACGGCACCAGCCGCGGTGGGGCCATCGTCGGCATCTACCGCGAACTGAAACTGCCCATTTATTTCGTTGGCCTCGGCGAACAAGCCGATGACCTGCAACCCTTCTCCGCCGACGATTACGCCAATGCGATTTTTGGAGTCGGGTCTTAACTTTTAACCCTGCCCGGTAGCGCAGGTGCGTCCCCGCACCGCAGGAACGTCCGCAGGGCGCGGACACACCAGCCGGATGAAATTGCACCCAGCCTAAAAATTGAACCCGAAAATCCCCTGTTGGCTGAAAGAATTTGACCAGCCGAATTGAGGTATATTTTTTAACCCGGATGTAGTTTGAATTCGATCCAGTAAAAAGTAAAAAAATAAAGAGAAGCACGGTATCGACTTTTTGGAAGCGCAGGCGCTAGGTATGCCCCGGACAGAGTTGAATTCCCGGCACGCTCTGATGACGAAGATCGTTATGCCGTAATTGCCGAATTAAAACGAAAGCTTTGGGTCGCTTCTTACACTCCAAGAGGTATTAATGAAATGAGTTGATCAATAGACGATTCACGAACAAGCAACAAAGAACCATGACCACCGCAGCACTCGATGTCGAACTGGCTGAACGCAGCTACCCGATCCACTTCAGCGGGTGCCATGCGGCACTCAAGTGTGAAGTGCAGCAACTGCGCGCGGCAGGCCGCAGTGTGCGCGTGATCAGCGACGCCCGTGTGCTGGATGCCCAGCCGGACTATCTGGCCCGGGCGGGCTTTGCCGACAGCGAGCTCCTCACCCTGCCGCCCGGCGAAAAAACCAAATCCATCATACATTTCAGCCATGCACTCAGCAGCCTGGCCAGCCAGGCCTGTGGACGCGACAGTGCCCTCTTCGCTTTCGGCGGCGGGGTGATCGGCGACCTGGCTGGCTACGTGGCGGCCAGCTACCTGCGCGGTATCGATTTTTACCAGATCCCCACCACCCTGCTGGCGATGGTGGACAGCTCGGTGGGCGGCAAAACCGGTATTAACCTGCCGGAGGGCAAGAACCTGGTAGGAGCTTTCTGGCAACCGCAGGCGGTTTACATCGATACCGCTTTGCTGCGGACCCTGCCACCGCGCGAGTTTGCCGCCGGGATGGCGGAAGTCATCAAATACGGCCTGCTGGCCGACGCCGGGCTACTGGCCGACTTGGAGCGCTACGCGGGGCTCAGCGCCGAAGCACCCGAACTTCCGCAAGTGGTGCGGCGCTGCTGCGCGATCAAGGCAGCAGTGGTCGCCAACGATGAAAAGGAAACCGCCCGCAGCGGCGGGCGGGCCCTGCTCAATCTGGGACATACCTTTGCTCACGCCATCGAGAATGTAGCCGGCTACGGGGCCTACCTGCACGGCGAGGCCGTCGCAATCGGCCTGGTGCTGGCCACCCGGCTCTCGGCGGAGCTGGGTCAATTGCCGCGTGAAGCGATCCGGCGGGTCGAGGCCCTGGTCGCGGCTTACCAGTTACCCACCCGCCTGCACCAGGCCCTGCCGCTGGACCAACTCATGGCCGCCATGCAGCGCGACAAGAAAACCCGCAACGGCCAGCTGCGCTTCGTCACAATGAGTGCACTCGGCACAGCCATTACCAGTGACGCGGGCGAGCCTCAACTGATTGAGGCGATCTGGGCCAGGGCCGGATCGGAATCTCCGATTAGAGTTACCGCTGAAAACTAATTTCCGGAAATGCAGTGCGTCCCGCACGGCAGTGTTGTGCGGTGCGCTTTACTGGATACTTCCAGCAGCGCATACACCTTGTTCCACTCGTCAGGGTGCAATTTAAATACTTGTGGCATGTCGGGTTTTTCCGGCACCGATGGTATGGTGATATTGCAAAATGTGCGCGATGATCCGTTTCCAAACCGACGCTGATTTCAACTGCTCCGCAATCAGCCAAGCCCAGTTTATAAGCCTTTCAGCCGCTGCTTCGAGGTTCCTGCCGATGTCCCCTCGCACGAACTCCGGCCATTGCGTCTTCGGGATTCGCTCTAGCCATTCCCGCAGCAGTGGCAGCCCGAAGCTGCCCGCGGTTTCATTGCCCGGGCGCACTTGCACGCCCAGGCACAGACGCAGGTGTCCGACCCAGAAGCTGTGGTAGGCGTGGCTGGGACGGCACGGTTTGGCGGGGTTGTAACCAAGCTCCGCCCCTTCCTGTTTGCCATAGATGGGCTTGACCGTCACGTCGATGTCCAAGACCCAGTGGACTTCCAGGCAACCGGGCCGCAACCGGTCGAAACATCCCCGCAACCAGCTCTGCGGTAACACTGAGCCGACCGTGATCTTCGGACCATTCCACTTCCAGACCGCCAATGCCGGAGGACTGGCCCGGCTACAGGGCAACCGGCGCGCCGTTGCGCTCGCGGGCAGATTCGTTGGCGGCGAGGGTGACGGCGAGAGTGCGCATGGCATCTTCCACATTGAAATTCGGCACCTCTGGCATAAAGCCGCCGGTGCGGTAAGCGCTCACCTCGGTAATTTCCCCGATCAGATAACGGCTCAAATCCACCAGGTGGGTGCATTGCTCGACGAACTGCCCGCCGGACTGCTCCATCCGCCGCCACCAGGACGGTGGCGGCATCTGCTCGATCCACCACCCGTTAACCAGGATGCCGGGTGCCGCCGCGGTAAAACAGGCACGTGCCTGCTGCACCGACGCACGGTAGCGGTTCTGATAGCTCACCGAGACAATGGTGCCGGCCCGCTTAAAATGGGCATTAATTGCCTCGGCCTGCTCCAGCGAGGTAGTGATCGGTTTTTCCACCAGGACCGCACCCACATGCTCAGCGCAGGCCCGCTCCAGCTCACCATGCAGGTGCGGCGGCAGCAGGATGAAGACCGCGTTGAGCGAGGCAGGTGGCAAGCAAGATGCTCTGTTCCGCTTAGCCAAACACAGACTTCCGCAGCCCCTGAATCATCGCCAGCCCCTGCCAATCCGCTCCCCGCAAAAGATGGACCCGGGGCGGGTATTTTCGCCCCTTCTCCCGCTGCCAGGCTCCCACGAAGCCCAGCACATACTCGTGACTGCCCAGAATCGCCCCATCCGTAAAGTAGCGCACCCGGCAACGCAACACCGTCGCCAGCGGCAAAATCGCATCCTCTTGCTCCAGCACCCGCAAAGCCTTTTGCCGTCCCGCTTCCGACAGGCCCGGCTCCCCAAGCCACTTACCAAAGATCAGCTCCCGGTGGGCCTGCAGGGCCTCTATCGCCGACAAAGATGCACGCGGCATCCCGTTCGCGTATGCATACCAAATGTGATGAATCCCGCGCAATGCTGCCTGCCCGGCTTGCACGCCGGAACTTATCTGAAGACGGGAATCTGCCTGCGGTGAGCCTGTCGCCCCCGTCGAATGGGCCTGCCCTGAACCCATCGAATGGGCCACCGCCTCCGCATAGCCGCAGAAACGGTAATCCTTTGGGTCGTCCACCATCCCCGCCCGCACCGGATTCAAATCAATATAAGCCGCCATCGTCTGCAAAGGATTCCCCTTGCCCTCCACCAACACCGACTTAAAACGCTCCGCCCACAGCGTGCCAAAACGCCCATGCGTGCGGTTATACCACACCGAGAACCGCTGCTTCAGCGTCTTCATATATTCCGATACGTCCCCCATCCGCGCCAGCAGCTTGCGCCGGATCGCCGCCGCCTCGGCACCGTTCTTGGCCAACTCCTTCTCCATCACTTGAATCGAAGCTGTCTGATACTTCGTCGGCTGCGGATACAACACCTGGTAGCGCCGCAGCAATTCCGTATCCGACACTTCCACTTGCTCCGGCACCCGCACCAGCACGTGGAAGTGATTCGACATCACACAGTAAGTCAGCACATCCACCCCACAGAAATCCGCCACCTGCCACAGCATCTTACGCAGCACCTCCTTCTCC
>Ga0100402_1001004_pt1 | contig 32923 bp, 26 predicted proteins | sample CryGeyme20150102_FD_80419 | JGI IMG/M metagenome (GOLD analysis project Ga0100402, IMG submission 80419) | Groundwater microbial communities from Crystal Geyser aquifers in Utah, USA - Crystal Geyser metaG 2015-0102 | ecosystem: Environmental > Aquatic > Deep subsurface > Groundwater | place...
AAACTGAATCTCATCAAGAATAACGCACTTTTCGGAAAACTGAGAAAGAAAGAAGGAGGGATCAATCGAAAGTTTTTCTCTATCCGTTTGCCGTTCCAAATCGAGATAAAGAAAATCGCCCATTTGAGCAAGCTGTTTGGCCAAAGTAGTTTTACCCACTTGGCGAGGCCCAAGAATTCCCGTAGCAGGGAAAATCTGCATAAACTCTTGAAATTCTTCAGTAATGTGTCTTTTGATATCCATAATTTACCATGTAAAACGCACATGAAATATGCGAATTACATGGTAAAAATAAAAGTGGTGATTAAGTTTTTTTTGAAGGGAAGAAGAAAACAAGGAGATGATTAAAGAACAAATTCTATTTTATTTAATATTTTTCCTGTTCGCCGCTATTCTATTTTAACAAAGTCGAGCACTTTGATCTGTTTTAAAATGGCTAAGTTCATCTAAGTTTATCTAATTTTTTCCTTCATCTTTCGATTTAGATGAACTTAGTACCCACTTCGGATATCTCACAGTTTCTTTATTTTCAATGAGTTGTGTCTTTTTTGATAAGGCATAAACTAAATTTCTAACCGTATTCGCTTTTTGTTTTCCATCTAATACTTTTGGAAGAATGTCAAAAAGTAGATGATCACTTTTTTCTTTTGTTGCAGAACCGTACTGTTTCAGTTAATCTAAAATCATCTTCCCTAATTAAATCGTTGAAGAACTCTCAATAGGCTCACTTAATGCGAATAAAACATCTGCACCAATTTCGAAGGGAACCTTAATTTTATCTCCATTTTTTACTAGTGATAAATAAATCATCTAAATCCCAAGAAAACGTAGCATTTCTTAATTGAGCCTGAGCAAATGTAGCAGGCTCAGTTAAAACACAAGCCGGCGAAGATCTATTAAAACCAGTCTCTGAAAAAACAGAAAGAAGATCAATTTTACGCGTCTCGCCATTATTAAACGTAACAAAAGTAATTAAATCGTTGAATTCATTAATGTTAATGATTCTAGGAAGAGTTATTTTTTTACAAATGGAGTTGAGGGTTTTTTCTATGAAGACTTGTAACAACCATTCGGAATTACTTTGCACATATAATAATATTACTCTTTTGAGTTCTTAGATGGTAATAAACCCTAATAGATTGAAATTGGTTAAATTTCAATTAATACCTCATATTCATTATAAATTGCATGAATATGAGGTGGTCGATGATCATCACTATAAATATTTATTTTAATTCCATTAAATTCATTTATAGTTGGCATAAAGTAAGATAAATGCATCTAATTTATACATAATTCAAAGGCTACTATTACATTTTTTGTCATCAAAAACTTTTAAATAGGGTATAACTCTTTGAGCTACTTTGCTTTTCTAGTGGAAGAACAAATATCTTTTTAATTCTTTTTGTGTTAGATGAAGAGAAATTACTTACGTTATCAAAAGTAGTTTTCTCGTCAAAATCATCGAATTCTTGCAAAACTCCAACTGGATTATCTGAGATATTGAATTGTTTTACATTTGCAATATTTGGTGAATCCAAATATTCTAAAAATTGGAAAAAAGAACCTCTTTTGCCAAAATAGTTAATTTTGTGAAGGTATTTTTGAAGATATATTTTTTGATTTTCACTAGTGACCTCAAATATTATTTCAATCGGATTAGATAAAAATAAATACTCTCTAAAGGCGACAGTTTGTTGTAGTCCTGGTTCAAATATATCACCCTTTTCTTTTGCTTTTTTACTACGTTTATCTTCTTTTTTTTTCAGAATTTTAACAAATGAGTTATTAATAGAAAAAAAACTGTTGAATTCAATAAAGAAACTAATTTTTATATCTCTTATGTAGGAGAAATTGGTACTTTTTGTTCCAGATAAGTTCTTTTCTATATCTTCACCGTTTGTAATTACTTGATTAAGCAAAGCCATTTTAATAGCATAGGGCGAAGGCAGGAATAAAGCCTTCGCACCTGAATTCGTTGAATTGCTATCTTTCAATGAAAATAAAGCTGTCGGCAAATATTTTACTGAAAATTGCATAATTAGTTTATTTTATATGGTTCGCAGTTCATTAAATCAACTAAGATTTCAGAGAGTTGTCCAAGTCCTTCAAAATTTTGTATTGTGATGGCATTGTTTTCAATTCTATTAATGCTATCTGCAATTTTCTTAATTTCGAGCTGATAATCCGCATTCAATGCACTTATTGTTGGTGCAGGTGTTAATTTGTTTGAAGTTGCAACTACCCCTTTAAAATCTGTGATATGTGGTTTTTGAGTACTTGTCATTGCACCTTTAGGATTAATAAAGCTACTCAATAGACTTTGAACTAAAGCTTTATAACGTGCAACTCTTGCAGTATCACTAATTGGATAAGATCTATCTATATCATTAAATCCAATTCGATAAACATCAATACTGCAAATAAAAGCGTAAACTCCATGATTAGCAGGTCTGTGAAAAATATTTTGCCCTTCATTACTTCCTGCCCCTCTAACTCCTGAGGAGTCTGAGACTAATTTGGTATGTAAATAACTTTCGGTATTTGTCTTTCCAGTTAAACCAACAGTCCAACCAAACTCAACGGTTGATTTACGAGGAGTATTCGAACTATTTTTATTTTCACCTACTTTATCTGTAATTAAAATACCATGAGTATCACAAATGGTGCAAATGTCAATCATAGCAGTAATTACGTCAGCAGAAGTTCCATTTGATTTTGCAACATTGTTTTTTGTATAAGCAGCTAATTCAGTTCCCGAAATTCGATTTGGATTTAAAGATTCTGAATATGTGCTGAGGGGTAAGCCTTGTTCTTTTGCAAGTTGTGCAAGATGTACAGCGTGAATATGCTTAAACATATCACCAGAAATGGCATTTACAGTATGAGCTTCTCCTGCTTTATCAACAATTGTAACTTGTCGAGTTATTATTTGATTGCCTTCTCCTCCTTCATTGTTTAAGGAATGTAAATTCAGCGTAATTTCTCCGCTTATTGAAAGGGTTGCTATGATATTATTATTTGACATGTTAATTTGTGTTATGTTTCTAATTTTCGTTTTCTGTTGAATCTTTATCTAAACTATCTTCATTTTTTGGTGCTTCTTTTTTGTTTAGAGCAAAGCCATAAGAGGCTAATAATGCACCAATTAAACGTGGTTGATAACTATCTAAAAGTTTGAAGAACATGATAAGTTCTTCATCTTTCACATTAGCTCTGAAAGGTTTCCCTCCATTTTTTTCTGCATTTCGTGCTGTTTCTGAGTTATATGTCCCAATTAACTCACCAATAAAAGTCGCTAGATCTTCTTTTGATTTAGATTTATTTTGTAGTTGTTGGGCTAGGCCATATCGTATTTCAAATTTTCGATTTTCTTTTGGTGTGTACTGCAAAATAACAGTACTTTTACGAATGGCTGAGGCTACTGCCTTAAAACCTTCATTCTCAAAAATTGAAGTAAGATTGAGTTCATTTGTATTCATATTAGTATAAAATTTATTTAAGGTTTCAATTTGAAATGGTTTTACATAAAATTTTTCTTTGTCTAAGGATTGTATTAAATAGCTTGAGTACCAATAGCAAAAATTTGAAAAATATCTAAGAGCGGTTTCTCCAGTGCTGCCAATGAAGTTTCTGTAGTTTTGTAAGCCATGAATTGTTTCACCAAGTTCTTCTAGACTTGAAATAACATTTCTTTGATCTCGTAGTATTTCTATCCATTCTCTACCTTCCAGCCTACTAGAATATTCAATAAAATCAGGTGTGTTAATGAAAGCAATATTAGCAACAGCTTTATTTTGACCTAAGTCTTTTTGATAGACAGAATGGAATCCACTAATAGTGTTCTTTACTTTCCCTTTTTTATATTCTGGAGTCAATTCGATGAATTTTATAATAAAATCAATGATGTTTAAGATGTCTAATTTAATTGGGGAAACACTTTTAAGATTTCGTTTAAATTCAGTAATTAATTTAAGTCCTTCATTTAATTGAATATTTTTAAAATCAGGAACATATATTTTTAAATCATAACCCGAGCCAACCTTTACATATTGAATTGACATTATACTTAATGCACCTGATATCTTTAAAGTTTCAGAAATCCAATTTGAGTTTAAATTCCCCATCGTTGCATTATTAGCTTTAGGTTTATTTAGACCATTACCTTGATTTGGATTAAATAATTGTTGAGCAGTCGGTTTGCTTTCTTCTAAACGAAAAGAGTGTTTCCCAAAGGGTAAACCAGAATAATAATTTAGAAACTCTTTAATTAAAACAGAAAATGTATCTTTATTTTGATGAAAATTCTGATAAATCTTTAAAAAAGAGGGATAGGGATTTCTTGTAATTTCTCGATATACATCAAATTCTGCATCTATTTTCAAACCAAATTCAGAATGTTTTTGTCTTGATAGCTCTTGTTTAGCAGTTTTCTTTTTTTCACTATTCAACACTTTGCTTTTATCAATACTCTCATATTCGGTTTTATAAAAATCTAATTCATTTTTTTGAGTTACATAATCAAAACAATCAGTTTTTGATAAACCTTCTGGAATTGGAGCATCTGCTTTATTAATAATAAATTTGATTATTTGAAAATAGCTCAATTTTTCAAGCATCTCCTCACTAATTTCATGGCTAGAATTTATTTTGAATTGAAATCCTAAGTCTTCAATTACAATTTTTCGATTTGGCACTTCTAAACGTTTTAAAATTTCATTGAGTAAAACTCCAAGTCCAAATGCTTCTAAGGTTTCGGAATAAGTACCAGATTGTTTATAAATGAAAAACTCTTTATACATGGTTTTTTACGTTAAAGTATTGTTTGAAATCTTCTGTCGCTTTTTGATCGCATAGTCGTAAAATTCTAACAAAAAAGAGATAAACTATTTGCTCATTCTCCCAATCATCAAATTCAAATCCATTTATCATATCTGCAAAATCTTCTTTTTCTAATTCAATGTTTAAATCAAATTCGAGTAATAGTCGTTTAATAGCTAAGTAATTAGTACTCGAAATAGAAAAGTCAGGAAAACTCAGGGATAATGGACTATGATGTCTTGCTATTGCTTTAGGAATACAACTTGTAATGAACTCACTATCAAATAAATCGGGTAATATCTCTTGTGCAACAAATGCACCTATACCAGCATGAGCGGGTCGAGTTCCAAGTTTTGCTTTTCTCCCGAATTCTAAATCGATATTATTTTGCATATCATAATCAGTATGCCCCAATATTTCTTTAAAATCTTTAGGGTCTTTACCTTCTTTTAAAGCCTGATAAGTTTGCATTGGCTTTTGCCATTTTTCATTCAGTTTACCATAATCATGAAGAATAATCATTAGCTTTATTAGCTTTATAAAATCTTTCTTTTGTAAATCGTCTCTATTGATGAATTTTGCTAATTCTTTAAATTCGAAATCTAATTTGCTATGATTTTTACCTAGAAACTCAGTTTCAAATGCGCCAATTAATGCTTTATTATGTTCATAGAATGTGTCCTTCTGTAAAGGTTTAAAATCATCTTTTTTTTGAGCCCAATCTCTTTTGGGTGAGGTTTGATTAAAAGTTTCTGAATATTGCCAATTAAAACCAAACGTGTTTTCGTATCCAAAATATTTCGCATTAACATAAACTTGAGCAGGAATGCTTTTATAGTCCGACACAGATTTAAGTTCATATTTTATATCTTCGTCATTATCAGTTTCTCCAATAAAAGTGTTTTCTTCTAATTTTTTTACCATCCAATCATCGGAATCATATAAATCAGATTTGGAAATTTTATTCAACCAACCAATAAGTGAAAACTTGTACATACTCAAAGATTGGAATTTGTAAGGATATTTCGCTACTTCAAAACATTGTTCATCATTTATGAGGGTAATTTCAACACTTTGAATATCTCTAATTGTATTTCGATAGTTGCTTTTTTTACAATCTCCCCAAGATTCGTAGATTTTAGAGTAATTAAAATGTCCAATTTTAAGCTTATCTATAATTCGTTGTTCTTCATCTTTGAGAACTGCTTCAATTAAACTTTCTGGTATTTTATCATCTAATGTTGCATGTTTTTGAAGTTCTAAAAAAGTTGATTGACATAGTGAAGGTGTATAGGGCAAATATTTATTATTAAGTTTTCTAATCTCATCCCTGTCTTCTTTACTTTCTGGTTCCAACTTTATTTTTTCAGTTTCATCAAGGTCTAGAATATTGTAGATATAAATATCACCAATTTCATTTTTAAACCTTGCACAACGACCAACACGTTGTAAAAATGAATTTATCGGGGATATTTCTGTGTGCATAACATCACAAGAAATGTCCATTCCAGCCTCAATTACTTGTGTTGCAATTAAAATTGCTTGTTCCGTTTTGTCAGACTCTTTGCCAAAGAGTTTTTTTAATTTAGATTCTTTTTCTTTCCTATCCTTATCAAAAAAGCGAGAGTGGAGACAGATAATATTATCTTTTTTAATTTCTGGAACTATAGATGAAGATTCAATTTCTGAAATTAAATCTTTGTACATCTTTTGTGCTGTTTCAACCCGATTGCAAATTACAATTGTTTTTGTTGTATGATTTGCAATTACATTTTTCGCCTTTATTGTTTGCTCTAAAACTTGGATTTTCTTTTTTTCTTTATTTGGAAGTAGAGATGAAATGTGTTTTTTATCCTCTGTAAACTCTTCTAGTGTAATGATTTCATAGTTTGGTAATGTTAATTTGAGTTCTTTCATGAAATCATTACTCAATGTAGCTGTCATAATGCAACACCGCGTTAAATTACCCAACATTTTTAAACTCCCAATTGTAGTTGCCATTGACAGATTTTCGTCTAACAAATGGAATTCATCAAAAACTAAATAGCTACCAATTAAAGCTCCAGCATTTATATTTGCTTGTCTTTCAGATAACGCTAGTGGAAAACAAAGAAAATTACTTAATGTTTGATCGATAGTTGAAAAAATCAAATCTTTTTCAAAATATTTAACATCGGAATATTCGCCAGTTTGTCTTTTAATATCTTCTTCTGAGTACCCTTTTTTTCTTAATACTTCACTCACATCTTCAAAAATTGAATTCGCTAAAGTTCTTAAAGGTAAACTATAGATCATCTTACTAGGAAAATGTATTTCAGGATTTTCTTTTGCTATCAAGAATGGTATGATTGAAGCCCAAGTTTTACCTGCACCTGTTGGTACTGATAAAATTACATTCTTACCACTCAATAAAGTCTCAGCTACTTTTATTTGATAGCTATAAGGCGCGTAACCTAATGTATTTGTGTAAAACGTTTCAATCATTTCATTCATAATTTCTCACCCTAAAACCTCAAACCGAACTCTTAACCACATTGGCGCTTCCATTTTTGTTTCTTTTATTTGGGCGCTTAGTTTTTGGTTTTGGTCTATTAATAGGCTTAGGGTTTTGTTTTCTGTTTGTTTTACGTAGCCTAATTGTTCGCCTTTGTAATAAATGGCTACAGCTTTTTTATCGAAGTTATTTTTGGGTTCACGTCTTAATTCCAAGGCTTCACCTTGTCGAAATTCGGATTCCAATTTTGGACCATTGTAATACTGATACCCAGCAATACTTCCTTCATAATAAATCAGCTTTTCTTTTTTTGGTTGTAATTCCTGTTTAAGTCCTAAAAAAACTGTACCAAGAAGCCCAACACTTTGTTTTAAAAATTCTATGCGTTTCATCTAGTTTGTGTTTAAATAATAATTGAATAGTAAATAAAATCATACTCATTCAATTCTCTATCTAAATTCAACATTATTTGTGACAATTACTGTCAATCTTCATTTTCCCATATTTTTTTATGCTGCCTTTCTTTTAAATAGGTTCTTAGTTCTTTGGGTTCAATCACTTCAAGTTCTCCTGGAAGACCTAAAATAAAGCGACCAATTCCATCAAAACCTTGTACGTTTAGGTTCACTTCAAGCCAATCTGTCTTTTGCTCAGATAGAAGTACTTTAGATTCAGGGTATTCTTCTTCTAAGAGTCTTGCCGCAAATGGACTTATGTATAAGCTTACTTCTGTTTTGGGTTCAGCCGTCATGCCAAATAAATCGGGTTTTTGCCATTCATGATTCGCTTGTAGGGTAAATGACTGCGATAAAATCTGAACATCATCCATCCTAGACGGTTTAAAAAGGCGAATGCTTTTTAATGTTGTATCGTATGCAACCAAATAATGCAAATTAGATGTGAATCCAATAGGCTCAACAATTCTATCTTTTTGTGTTTGGCTGTTGGGTGAATGATACTTAAGCAATCGAACTTGCATCTGTTGTTTAATGGCTGAAATGAGAAGTTTATAGTTGTGAGCTTTGTGTTCATCAATAATCAATTCGGCTAGATTCTCTAAATCGGATAAGGCGTATAACTTTTTTAGTAAGGCCAATTTTTGTGGATGTTGTTCATGCAGTGATAGAACGGCGTCTTTTAATAATCCTAACTCATTGGAATCCAATAAAGGTAACAAGCTATTCTTTGTTTCAGTTTGGATAAAATAACGTTCATTCTTTTTTACGATATCAAATCCGGTCTCTTCCAAGGTTTTGAAATAGCGGTAGATAGTTCTGCTGTGCACATTAAATCGATTTGCTAATCGCTCAACAGAATAACCTGTTCCCGAACTCAATAAACGAATGAGTTTGAACACATTTAATAAGCGCGATACATCGTCCATACTCTTAATCTAAGGCTCCAAAGCCACTACCTGTAAGTTCACCAACGCCCACATTCCAGGCAAACTGAAGCGCTGTTTCATTTCCTTCAATCCAAACAGGGCAGATGCTCGTTCTCAAATCAGATTCTTTATAGTGAATCAATTTTGTTTGTGGTTTTGGGAAACTCGTATCGAAACAAACCTCTTCGACTTGCGCTTGATCTTGGAGTCCAGCTGCTGCAATGCGCGTTTTTAAGGTTCGTGTTAGTAAGTCAGCTGCTTCGGGATGATTCCAAAGGATATGCTCACGAATTTTTTCATCAATATTTTTACGGATTAAAACGGGACTTGAGACTTTGAAACGGAATTTAGTATCAAATCTTGGATTAGGAAGCAGGGTAGCTTCTTCGACTCGCATACCATAACAAACTTCGGGTTTGTTAAATAAGCCAAAGACTAATTTTTGAGCGGCATCTGCAGAATGAAAACTGATAAACCAGTCTGCGCCATTTGGAAATCTAAGTCCATTTTTTGAAGGAACCGCGCCTTTAAGCCAACCAAAAGAAAGTAAACTAATTTGCCCATGTAAATCATTTTCACCCAACCATTTATGAACAACGCCAGTAAGTTGATGTTGATAATTGTAAGGAACTAATTGATGGGAAGACCCTAATTTTAAAGCAATTCTCACAAGTGTGTATTTAAGTGTAAACCGTTTGTAATTAAATGAATTTTTGTGCAATATGCAAGAATTTTTTAAGGAAAAAATTATGAGTTCAAATGATGTAAGATGATTATAAAAGAAAGGGAATAGTTGTGATTTGAATTCACTTAAGTACATAATGCTATTGACCAAATCGGGTAAAAAAGCAAATCATCAACGGTTATTAAAGTCAATTAGAAGACGATTTCCGACCCTATTGACAGTATGTTGCCACCATGGATAGAAAAACTTGACCTTCTCATGCCGTTCTAAACGGAACCGTTCTTCGAAAAGAAGATCCATTCTGGAATACGAACTATCCACCAAATGGATGGTGTTGCCGTTGCCGAGTTCGAGGCCTAAGCCAAAGCCAAAGCAAAGTAGATAAATTGGGCTTGAAAATAGCCAAAGGCGAAAATATTAGACCCATTGCGGATAAAGCGTTTGCAAGTAATCCTTTAGGTATGAGTTGGGATAAAAACGCCCTTCTATCGAACGAGGAATTAATCGCTTTGGCAAAGAAACCCATTGTCGAAAAAACGTGGGAAGATTATGGATTGCAGGACATTAAACTAACACCAGAAGAAAAAAGGAATAGTAATCCCGGAGTTTTAGAACGAGCGCCTTCAAGAGAGGAAGCGCTCGAAATACTTAAGAGAGAACTTAAGCTAGACGAAAATGGTTTACGATACGTGGAAACACCGATTCAAAAAGTGTTAATTAATTCTGAACAACTTAAACACATGGTTGAAAAAGAATCTGATGCAAGAGAAATGTACTCAAAATTTGTAGTGCCTACTCTAGAAAATCCTACTGAGATTTGGTTAACTAAGTTTACTGATGGTTATAGACCGCAATATGTAGCTGTTTTTAAAGAAAGTAATGGAAATGGGCTTATTGTTAGTGTGAGACTCAATAAAGATGGCTCTTTATTTTGGAACTATATGCAAAATAGAGAGAAGAAACTTAACAATAAGCGAACAGGAACATTATTATATAAAAAAACCTGATTAGCGAGGTTAGACGTCACGCAACAGTCAACGCTGTTCCTAAACCCTTTCACCATTTATAGCCCGTTGAAGCAAATGGTTTCTCGCTCGCTATCAGGTTTACACTGAACTTAAAAAGAACTTCACACAATGTCAACTCCATTCATTCAAGCCGATATTAAAGAAGCGCTACTTGCTCTGGGTAAACTTGCAGGTAAAATGGACGATTTGCGTCCGGTTATGTCTAGTATTGCCAATACGATGCACGAGTCCGTTATGCAGAATTTCGCCCAAGAAGGTAGAACAAATCCGTTTACCGATTTAGCCGATTCCACCAAATCCCAACGAACCAAACAAGGTTCGTGGCCTGGCAAAATCTTAGCCCGTGGAAGCCAAGCAGGCTTAAAAGATTCCATTTCCACCGAACACGATGCCAAAAGCGCCACCGTTGGAACCAATAAAGTATATGAGCTTATTTACCAAATTCGGCTCAAATTTGACATAAAATGAAATAGTTTATTAAAAACACCTCTCTTTTTAAGTGTTTAAATAGGATTTATTTCAAGCTTTTTCGAAAAAGAGTAAACCCAAATAGGTGTAATACACAGCAATGATGGAACAGAAGAAAAAAAAGGAACCTTGTTGTGAAATCACCGATTTTATCGAGTTCGTATTCAATAAATCCTAACTACAAATAAGTACAAATTCATCTAATTCCATTTAAGCTTAGGCGAACCTAACAAATACCTGACAGTAGTCAGACACTAATCTAACTTTACTGTTCTCCATTAATTCTCCATTGTTTCTCCATATACTATCCATATAATTAATGGAAATATACTGTATTACTAGTGTTTTTTATTAGTATTATACTTAAGTTAGGCACGAGTCAGAATACTGTTAGATCTAGGGCAGATTGGCTGAAACAAGGTATCATTTTAAATAGACGATTATGGCACAAGTAAAAAGTGGGCCTGATTTATCAGGAAAAGTTGGTGATTTAGTTTTTTATGAGCGTAATGGAAAGAAATTTGTCCGTTCTGCGCCCAAATTGGTTAGTAAACGCACTCGTAAGAAAAAAGAAACCGAGCCGCAGAAAATGACTCGTTTGCGTTTTAAATGGGCTTTTCATCTGATTGGGCAAGTTCGTGAACATATTGGCGAATTGTATCAAGAAACAAAAGGGAAAGGATCGCCTTTTCACAAAGCCGTTGGGCGAATTGTGAAAACCGCCTTTCGAGGAAATGAGCCTGAATCGCTACGTTTCGATTTTGAACTGTTGCCGTTTGCTCACGGAAGTCTAGTTTTCCCGCCTCATTTTAAAAAGCAAATCATTGAATTGGACGGAAGTAAACAGGTAGAATTAACTTGGGATGGCGAAATTGGCGATCCTAAGGATACACTCAGTTATTTAGTAATTTGGCTCAATAAAGAAACAAGAACACCATTAGAACCGGTTACGTTAGAACATTCTGTTTTAATTCACACAAAGACACAAAGAAAAGATGCAATTTATCTTATTGATATTTCAGAATTAAGCGATCAAGCATTGCTCAAAGGTTTTCCACTATGTGTCTATGTATATTTCAGAAATGAGACTAAAAAGCTGAATACGGATTCGGTGAATTGTTATTTGGAGAGTTAGTAGGTGAGAGGTGAATTGTGAATTACGAATTGTGAATTTAATTCTTCTAGCTTTTACCTTTTACCTTTTACCTTTTACCTTTTACCTTTTACCTTTTACCTTTTACCTTCCAGCTTTCAACGTTTACTTATAGCATTAATTTGATGGCGAAATGGAGAGTTTTTTTGAAAATGTGACTCTAAACCAATGTCCATTAGAATATAATTCAGGTTTTTCAAAATTCTGTTCTATCATAAGACTGAAAATTCTTTTCAAACCTTCACCAAGTTCTCGCATTAGATTATTTTCACGCAAAACTCTTGAAATATGAGCATTTCTTGACTCATGTGAACCTTCAAGTTCATATAAATTTTTAATAGTCAAGGTTGAAATTAAAGCACCAGGGCTTTTAATCTCCATTTTTTCATTAAAAATGAATACTTCGATGGCATTGGTAATACTATAATCTCTGTGAGCAATCGCATTTAAAATGGCTTCTCTAACGGCATCTTCTGGATAAATAAATTTTTGTTCAAATTGAGCATTTGTCCCAAATTCAGTTTTATAGGCTAAGTAGGAACGTAGTTGTTCCCAAGATTTAAAAACTAATTCAAAAATATTTCCTTTAATCGTTTCGTCACTAATAACGTTATATTTTTCACCTGATTCTAAGGTATTTCCATGAACTTTTAGAATGCGAACTTGACAACGAGGATGCCATTTATCAATATCTGATGCAAAAAGTAATAAAGCAGCGCGTTTAAGTCTTAATCCATTTTGAGCATATTCAGCTAGGCCGATTTGTTGTAGGTAGCGTTCTACACTTAATCCTTTAATATACTGGTCTGCAATACCTTGCAATAATTTAATGTCTAAATCAGTTACGCTAGCACCATCAACAAACTGGCTGTCGTATTCTCTTGATTTTATTTCTTGTCTTTCAAAATGAATTTGATCTAATGAGGCAGGCACTGTTGCTTTATCTTTTCTTCTAACACATCTACCATCTGGAAGTTGATAAATTTGAGTTGTTCCTTTATTAACTGAAAAGTATAAAACGGTCTTATTTTCTAATCGTAATTTACTAGAAATGCTAACAGGAAGCTGTTGTTCTTTATAAACATGAGTATGCACGGCATTTAACATGGCTTGAATATCATCATCAGAATGTGGAATACCTGAAATGGTTCCATCATCTTCAACTCCAATAATTATGGCTCCACCATCTGCATTGGCAAAAGAAACCAGGGCTTCCCCGATATCGGAGCAAATCGCTTTAGTTAATCTGGGTTTTTTATTTTCGGGTCGACTTTCTAAAGCCGATTTAAATTCTCTAAAATGACTTTCCCCAAGGAAGAGAGTATTCCGAACTTTATCCGATAAAAGTAAAATATCATCCATTTATAAAGAATACAAGTAAAGATTTATAGCCAGACAATGTGGCTAAATGTTAATTATCCGATTGAAAATTTGTTTTTCAAGGAGATTCAAAACCATAGAGGTTTGAAGAAATGTTATCATAAACAGCCCATTAAATAACATTAGGATAATTTTAATTCCTAAAAGGTTCGATTAAAAGTGAAACGTAAGACTAATAAGTTAGCACAATTTAAGCAAATTTCCATTCCTAAAAGGTTCGATTAAAAGTTTCGCACAGATAGCGGTAATACTCCCGAAAATTTCATTTCAATTCCTTAAAGGTTCGATTAAAAGAAATCTTGAACTTGAACCTAATAATAGCTGATTATTTATTCAGAAAAAGTGAATAGAATAGCTTTAATTTGACTTAGTTTTGATGATTATTAATTGGATTGTAAACCAAAGACGTTAAAGATTAAGAAACAAAGTAGACTTTAGAAATCAATCTTTTTAGATAATAGTCATTATATTTATGCAAAATTAATAGATTAAGATATGTTGACTAAAAATACTGTAAAGCAAACAATTGAGAGTCTTCCTGAATCATTTACAATTGATGAGCTAATTGAACAATTACTATTTATAGAAAAAGTTGATGAAGGCATTAAACAATCGGATGAAGGTAAAACTATTTCAAACGATGATGTAAAAAATATGATTGAGAAATGGTCAAGCTAGTTTGGACTGAACTATCAACGGCGGATTTGAAAGAAATTTTTGATTACATAGCAAAGGATTCTGTTTTATATGCGTCCATAACTGTTAACAAAATCTACCATCGAGCACAAGATATTGTTGATAATCCTTATTTAGGACGGGTAGTTCCAGAGATAAATGTAAAAGTCATTAGAGAAGTGATTATTGGAAATTATCGAATTGTGTACAAAGTAATTAGTGAATATAAAGTTGATATTTTACGAGTTTATCATTCAGCAAGATTATTAAAAGACGATAGTTTGGAATGAGTAAAAAAAATACTCAATCATAAATCTAGCGACATCGTCTGCTGCGGCTTTTTAGAAAACGTCCAATCTAGTGATAAAAATGAGAAAAAGCGTCCTCGCTTTTACCAACAATTAGATCTTTATTTCAGAATCATAATCTCTGTTTCTTAGATTCGATAGATAATTTACTGATTGAATTGCAATGAGATTGCATCGCATAGAACTTCCTTACTAAAATGGTAATCTTAGCTATTTTGGCATCAAATGTTTTGTACAGTTTACATCAAAAAAAGGTGAAGTATAAAATACATTCACCTTAAAGCTGGAGGGATTCGAACCCACGATCTTCCTGATTTACTCAGCAATCGCTACCAACTGCGATCATCAGCTATTTAAAAGCTAGTTTACCTAAACGGAAATTGCAAAGTTTTTTATTGTTTTTTTTAAGAGTAGATGCAATAATCGTGTACTTAAATTTGAAATGCGATTAATAAGGAAACAAAGAGCAATTTATTAAAACTGAACACAAAGAATTAAAAAAACCTGATAAACGAGGTTAGGCGTCTAGCTGTAGTCAACGCTACACCAAAACCTTCCGCCATTTATAGCTCGTTGAAGCAAATGGTTTCTCGCTCGCTATCAGGTTTTAAAATCTTAAAAGATTATTTCAATGAAAGGCAGGACTCGAACCTGCGATATTCGACCTAAGGCCGAAAAGCTACCCACTGCATTCATCAATCATGAAAAATTTATCCATTTAAGAATAGTAATAAATTTAAAGAAAAATATAAATGATGAAAAGCATTATAATTGATGAATCACATTAATTTCAATTTATTCACTATACATTCATTTTTTTAGTAAAAAAAGGAGGCTCCGAACACCTCCTAATCGACTACTTGTTGGGCTCCCTACTTTTTCTAGCCACCAACATCAAAACATCTGGCACTTCGGATTGTGCTCAGCATTCGCTGGGAGATTCTTTCCAGTAATCTAAAACAATTAACTAAAGAGATTATAAATTAAATAAAAAAAGGTGATCGTAATAAAACAATCACCTTAAAGCCGGAGGGATTCGAACCCACGATCTACAGGTTTTGAATCTGTCAAGCTACCAACTGCGGTCATCAGCTATTTAAAGCTAGTTTACCTAAACGTAGATTTCAAGGCTTTTTATTGTTTTTTTTAAGAATAGATACAATAATCGCATACTTAAATTTGAAATGTGATTAATAAGAGAAACAAAGAGCAATTTATTAAAAGTGGAATGATGAATTGACGAATGTGATTCAATTCCTTAAAGGTTCGATTAAAAGAGGGAACAGTATGGGTTATCTCGCGATCAGGTTTATATTTCAATTCCATAAAGGTTCGATTAAAAGGATACCAATAATTCTCCAATATCAATAGAAAAATTAAATTAATCCTTGTGGTCGAATGACTCTCACACCGTTAGGGTTGAATTGTTTAAAAAGTCCTTTAGTGGAATATATTTTATCAATTTCATCAAGAACAAGCTGTTCGTTCTCAAAAACTTTCATCCAAATAGAATAATGACCTGAACTTAAAGCACATAAAGCGATCGAATTAGCTAATTCAGGAATGGGAGCATTTGTCCAATTCGACAAACTGAATTTTGCCGTATCCCAAACTTCTTTTTTTGATCGCCAACGAGTGTCAGCCTCTGTTGGTTGAGCTGCACCGCCAGGATATCTGCTTAACCCCATTAAATTTATTGTTGCTTTTACTTTTACTGTAAATAATTGATTAAGATTTTGTTTAGGTTGAACACTAGTATTTTCCTCGTAATCAAAAACTAAATCTGTATTATCTCTGTCAGGCCAAAAATAGTCACTTAAATTTGGATTGTGATCACTTTTAATAGTATTGCAATATTTACAAGATAAAAGAAAATTGTTCCAATCTATTGGATTACCTTGTTGATTAACAGGCAAAACATGTTCAACTTCAATACTATTATACACTTTCATTTCACAATAGGAACAATAATAGCCAATTCGATTTGCTAAGTCATGTCGAGCATCACTGTAATTGGAATAATTGTGTGGTGCAATACCTTTATCGATAGGTCTCATTAGGATTTATTTTTAAATTTGGCAATGAGTTTTTCCTGTTCGACAATGGCATAAAATGCAGTATCAATCGCAAAAGGTTTCATAGCTTCATCAAGTTCATTTTTCATTTCTTGATTATCCGTTCCTTCCTTAACAGCTTTATAATATTTTGATGCCTTCTCGAACATTCGTTGTCGAGATTTACTCCATTGAGGATTATCCACGTATTGTAAATCTTCTGCAATATCTTCGATACTCAAATTATTGGCACTGGTAATTTTATCTATTGTATTGTTTTTTAGTAAGATTAATTGGTCTTGCCCAGTTTCTTGAATTAGAAATGGGGAATGTGTAGTTGCGATAAATTGAATATTGGGGAACGTATTTTTTAAAACATTAATAATTTTTCTTTGCCAATCTGGATGGAGGTGAAGGTCTAATTCATCTATAAGTACAACACCTTCTGTTTCAATTAAAGCTTTATCTTTTAAATGAGGGTTTAATGTAATGCACTTGTAAGCCATATCGGCGAGTATAGCAAAAAAATTTCTTGTTCCATCGCTTAATGAATTAAAGGGTAAGATTCTGCCATCTGTAAATTCAATTTTAAGACCTTGAGGTTTATCAGGATCGAATTCATAGAAGATGGATTCACAATTTGGCAAATTCGAAATGATCGTATTTTTTACTAATTCGAATGAAATATCATTGACCCCTTTTTGAATTTTGGATAACTCTTTTCCTTTAAACCATTTTTGAAACTGTTTATGCGTTGATTTAGCTTCTAAGCTTTTATGATAAGCACGGAACCGAGATGAAATGGGTTGTTTTTCTTTGCTACCTTTTTCAAATTCTTCTGTATCTCTAGCAACATCAAATAAACGACCAGTTGCGTAATATATTAGTAAGGGTAGATTTACAGTTTCTCCACTTCTAACCTGAGAATCAATTTGAAGAGCGCAGTTTTTAATTGAATCCGCTTCTTTTTGTGTTGTTCGATTCGTAGCCCCATTTAATGTTCTTTTCCAAATGAGTTCAATGTTGTTAATTGATCCTGTAGCTTCTACAATAACAGGATAAAGATATTCTTCGTTATGCTCATGCGTTGCGATGTGAATGTCATTTTTATAAAACCCTCTTGAATAAACACCCCTAATGCCTAGAAAAAAAGACCCAATTGCAATTGTAAGAGCTTCTAAAAAAGCGGTTTTACCGCTTCCATTATCGCCAATAATAAGATTGAACTTAGGGTTTAGGGTAGTCGTTAAATCTTTGTAGCCTCTAAAATTTTGAATAGAAATTGTATGTATTCTCATGTCTATAAGCGAAAAGATGGTAAATGTTAATTTATTAGCAGAAAATAAGCATTTTGAATTAATAAATTTGAATGACACAACTTATTTGATGAGTAAGTACTCTTTATAAGTAAAATTGGATTTCAATTCCTTAAAGGTTCGATTAAAAGATCGTGAATCTTTAAAAAATATAGGTGTTGTACCGAATTTCAATTCCTTAAAGGTTCGATTAAAAGCATCCAATTAAATGATCTTCATTTATTCCTGTAAAATTTCAATTCCTTAAAGGTTCGATTAAAAGTGTTCTGCTTCTTCAACAGCAAAGATTCTTTCTGAATTTCAATTCCTTAAAGGTTCGATTAAAAGTGTTATCCACTCTAAAAATATCCTCTGCTTCTACATATTTCAATTCCTTAAAGGTTCGATTAAAAGTACTGCAAATATACGTGTATCGGGTCCACCAGAAATATTTCAATTCCTTAAAGGTTCGATTAAAAGAGTTGGTAAATATTCTAACGAGATTGGCACACCGACATTTCAATTCCTTAAAGGTTCGATTAAAAGTAATGTAGTTATTAACTCATCATTTTTATAAACATAATTTCAATTCCTTAAAGGTTCGATTAAAAGCTCCAATGCTCGTCATGCAAAACATGCACGTCATTCAATTTCAATTCCTTAAAGGTTCGATTAAAAGTAATTCTGTTTGTTCAATACTTATCATTCTACATATTTCAATTCCTTAAAGGTTCGATTAAAAGTATACGTATTGGCATATCCTTTGAAATTTATTCTATTTCAATTCCTTAAAGGTTCGATTAAAAGGAAAACGAAAAAGCATCAACAAGTTTGTTTAAGATATTTCAATTCCTTAAAGGTTCGATTAAAAGAAGTTTATAATGCAGAAGTAGCTGCTGGATTGATAATTTCAATTCCTTAAAGGTTCGATTAAAAGTTTCTAACCAATTGGCGATAACCTTCAACAGTCAAATTTCAATTCCTTAAAGGTTCGATTAAAAGCTGTGACACTTGCAAATTCAGAATATCCGTTTTGTTATTTCAATTCCTTAAAGGTTCGATTAAAAGTTAAAGCTTACCGCAGACAGGGCTTGAAGTACGACGATTTCAATTCCTTAAAGGTTCGATTAAAAGGAGTTTCTAAATGAGCCAAAGTGATGTAATTGTATATTTCAATTCCTTAAAGGTTCGATTAAAAGTTTGTTGCTCTCGGTAATGTCAACCGAAACCATTTATTTCAATTCCTTAAAGGTTCGATTAAAAGCTCCGGGTTTTTACCTCTGTATTCCTTTTTGTATATTTCAATTCCTTAAAGGTTCGATTAAAAGGGATTAACAAAACGTTTGCTACATTTGGATATCCAAATTTCAATTCCTTAAAGGTTCGATTAAAAGGCATGGAAAGTTTAAAACAAACCTAGACTTTTGGCATAATTTCAATTCCTTAAAGGTTCGATTAAAAGCTTGTTAAAAATCAGGCATTTCTGGGAATATATGGTTTAATTTCAATTCCTTAAAGGTTCGATTAAAAGAGGTCTGTTCCTAAGACCAATTTCTTTCCATTCACAATTTCAATTCCTTAAAGGTTCGATTAAAAGGAAGAAGATGAAGGAGAACACGCAGAAGGTGGATTGATTTCAATTCCTTAAAGGTTCGATTAAAAGCAGACTGGTAAGCTTGCTTAAATTCGGTTGGCTTAAATTTCAATTCCTTAAAGGTTCGATTAAAAGTTAAAATACATGAGGATAAATACCTTGTTAAACTTGAATTTCAATTCCTTAAAGGTTCGATTAAAAGAAATCAAGAAATCAACTAATAATATTAGGAAAAAAATTTCAATTCCTTAAAGGTTCGATTAAAAGATTAGCTGCTGACTCACCTGTTTATGCTTGTACACAATTTCAATTCCTTAAAGGTTCGATTAAAAGTTCGTAAAGGTCTAAAAACGATTGGAAAAATTGCATTTCAATTCCTTAAAGGTTCGATTAAAAGTAAAAATACCTTGTTAAACTTGATGGCGATAGGTTATTTCAATTCCTTAAAGGTTCGATTAAAAGGAAAACCCCTTTTGGTGTTTTCTTGAATGTTTCTAAATTTCAATTCCTTAAAGGTTCGATTAAAAGGAAAACCCCTTTTGGTGTTTTCTTGAATGTTTCTAAATTTCAATTCCTTAAAGGTTCGATTAAAAGTATTTTTGTTGTAACAAAGTCTCTCGAAATGACACATTTCAATTCCTTAAAGGTTCGATTAAAAGATTCGCAAAACGTTTGCGATTGTCAAAGCGGATAAGATTTCAATTCCTTAAAGGTTCGATTAAAAGCAGAGTACGAATAATGAGGATGACGGCCCCGATTCGAATTTCAATTCCTTAAAGGTTCGATTAAAAGAAAAAGTATGTCGGCGGAAAAAATGGTGGTATGAAGATTTCAATTCCTTAAAGGTTCGATTAAAAGTCCCGATTGGTAATTTCCGAACGTGTGTTCCTGCTTAAATTTCAATTCCTTAAAGGTTCGATTAAAAGCTTGAGCGACTCCCTTACTTGGAGCTCCAGTATTTTTATTTCAATTCCTTAAAGGTTCGATTAAAAGAAAACCTCAATTTCTGTTGTTACTATTGCGACGTAATTTCAATTCCTTAAAGGTTCGATTAAAAGCCTTCCTTAGTGCAAAAGCGATACACAGTAGGGAATTTCAATTCCTTAAAGGTTCGATTAAAAGGTTGTAGATGGAATGAGGTTCCTGACATTATCCAGATTTCAATTCCTTAAAGGTTCGATTAAAAGCATTGCTAACAATGAGAATGAAAAGTCTCGGTTGCTGAAATTTCAATTCCTTAAAGGTTCGATTAAAAGGCGTAACAGCATAAACAGGTGAATCAGCACTAATCAAATTTCAATTCCTTAAAGGTTCGATTAAAAGCGTTGCCATTAAGGTCTTTTGTCAATTCTTTAGTAGCATTTCAATTCCTTAAAGGTTCGATTAAAAGTATGGTGAACTTGTTCCGGCTATGCACAATAAGCCTATTTCAATTCCTTAAAGGTTCGATTAAAAGGCTTGACCTTAACTCCAAAACGCATTCGCATGGATGATTTCAATTCCTTAAAGGTTCGATTAAAAGAATAAGGTTAATTTTTCTGTACCTTGTGGAAACTGATTTCAATTCCTTAAAGGTTCGATTAAAAGATGTGTTTCTGCAAGTCTCGAATGATAGGTTGAATATTTCAATTCCTTAAAGGTTCGATTAAAAGACTTGAGCGACGCCCTTACTTGGAGCTCCACTATTTTTATTTCAATTCCTTAAAGGTTCGATTAAAAGAATGCACATTTTCACCGCAACAATTGCATCTGTAAATTTCAATTCCTTAAAGGTTCGATTAAAAGAACTGATTTTATAGATGCTCCTTCAAATGATATGAGATTTCAATTCCTTAAAGGTTCGATTAAAAGAAAATCCTCGAATATCGGGGGCGAGATGGCTCTGGAATTTCAATTCCTTAAAGGTTCGATTAAAAGACATTCTGATCTTTTTGATAGAGCAAATAATCTTTTATTTCAATTCCTTAAAGGTTCGATTAAAAGAAAGTTTTATTATCGAGTTCAAATCGGAATAGAAGAATTTCAATTCCTTAAAGGTTCGATTAAAAGATTACGAAAAAATGGACGCTTTTTTATACTTATTCATTTCAATTCCTTAAAGGTTCGATTAAAAGGAAGTTAATCCAGAAGCGATATCGAGACCCTTTGAGATTTCAATTCCTTAAAGGTTCGATTAAAAGATATAGATGGAAGTGGGAAGAATTGGACTACTTTCATTTCAATTCCTTAAAGGTTCGATTAAAAGATATGTGTAATAATTTTTAAATCATCTACTACGTAATTTCAATTCCTTAAAGGTTCGATTAAAAGAATACATTTTAAAACTGAACAGCCACTTCACTTCAATTTCAATTCCTTAAAGGTTCGATTAAAAGAAATAATGTACAAGTAGACGCAAATTATCCTACAAGATTTCAATTCCTTAAAGGTTCGATTAAAAGTGTTCGATCAGGTAGTGAAGACTACTACGCAGGAAAATTTCAATTCCTTAAAGGTTCGATTAAAAGTTGCTTAGTACGCTTAGTCTTTTCATAGCCATGAAGATTTCAATTCCTTAAAGGTTCGATTAAAAGAACAAGTATGCTGGTAAAAACGTCATAGTTTATGAAATTTCAATTCCTTAAAGGTTCGATTAAAAGAAAATGTGATGCTGATATTCGTTCGATGTGTTCTGCATTTCAATTCCTTAAAGGTTCGATTAAAAGGTTATATTTGTAACAGCTATGCGCATTTTCTTGTTAATTTCAATTCCTTAAAGGTTCGATTAAAAGAACTTTCACAGAAGTACCTGAAACTTTCTATCGAAAATTTCAATTCCTTAAAGGTTCGATTAAAAGGAAAAAGGAGATATAAACATTTATGAAGGCAAGATATTTCAATTCCTTAAAGGTTCGATTAAAAGCGAAAAAGTACCTGCTGCTCAAATCCCTGGTTATGTGATTTCAATTCCTTAAAGGTTCGATTAAAAGTTGACTTTTTTGGTGCAAGTACAAATGAACAAAATCATTTCAATTCCTTAAAGGTTCGATTAAAAGAAAGTCAATAGGTGCATTATATTCACTCACAAATAATTTCAATTCCTTAAAGGTTCGATTAAAAGGTCAAGAACAAGTCTAGCTTCCTCAATTTTGACCTCATTTCAATTCCTTAAAGGTTCGATTAAAAGCATAAAATCAAACTTTCTGACTGCAGTGTTAAATGAATTTCAATTCCTTAAAGGTTCGATTAAAAGAAAAGCGAATTACAGTTTATGTTTAAAGAAAAAACATTTCAATTCCTTAAAGGTTCGATTAAAAGAAGTAGCTTTTGTTTGTACTATGAAAATTATAAGTGATTTCAATTCCTTAAAGGTTCGATTAAAAGTTAGATATAAACAACAAATTTTTAATCAAGGAAAGAAATTTCAATTCCTTAAAGGTTCGATTAAAAGTTTTTATTAGTTCGCCGAGCTCTTTTACGGCTTCTTTATTTCAATTCCTTAAAGGTTCGATTAAAAGTTCAGAAATATGATACGCTTTCTCGAATACATCTTTATTTCAATTCCTTAAAGGTTCGATTAAAAGAAATGTTGCAAAGTATTTGGTAAATTCTTATTCCAATTTCAATTCCTTAAAGGTTCGATTAAAAGTAATTTCATCATCGGGGTATTTGAATATAAGTACATAATTTCAATTCCTTAAAGGTTCGATTAAAAGTTGTTAAGAATGAGGTTAAGATTAAGGCTTACAAGATATTTCAATTCCTTAAAGGTTCGATTAAAAGTTCTCCTTAATTTTGGCACGCTTACAATATGTCCTAAAATTTCAATTCCTTAAAGGTTCGATTAAAAGACTACATGAATTGCATGAATTGAGACAAGCTAAAAAAATTTCAATTCCTTAAAGGTTCGATTAAAAGCTTCACAGCGTATCTCCATAATGCGGGGGGATTTTATTTCAATTCCTTAAAGGTTCGATTAAAAGAAAAAAGGCGATGGAAACTATGAAGAAATAACAGAAATTTCAATTCCTTAAAGGTTCGATTAAAAGATAAAACGAACGGGATTTGCTTAAAAGAAATGTTATTTCAATTCCTTAAAGGTTCGATTAAAAGATTGATTTTATACGCAGAATCGTTGGTTAGAAAGTATTTCAATTCCTTAAAGGTTCGATTAAAAGTTAGCACATCGGACGTATCGCAACCGGCGTGACAAATTTCAATTCCTTAAAGGTTCGATTAAAAGTCAAATAATAGAATTTATTACAGTTACTGTAAGAAAATTTCAATTCCTTAAAGGTTCGATTAAAAGTTTCGTAAATTCGTCCAATAGTTCTAAAGCAAAGTATTTCAATTCCTTAAAGGTTCGATTAAAAGAAAGACGATAGAGTTGTTACACGAGCAGGAGCATTAATTTCAATTCCTTAAAGGTTCGATTAAAAGAACATAACGTGTTATTAGTATAGTCTTATATAATCAATTTCAATTCCTTAAAGGTTCGATTAAAAGGTGTCAGACGAAGATGAAGATGAAGATGAAAGCGAATTTCAATTCCTTAAAGGTTCGATTAAAAGTGGGAAAAGATGAAAAAGGAGTGAATCAGACTTCTTCATTTCAATTCCTTAAAGGTTCGATTAAAAGCTCTTTGCTTTTCTAAACTTAGTCCAAGCTTCTCTATTTCAATTCCTTAAAGGTTCGATTAAAAGACGAGTTGTAGTCGCTTCTACGCTTTTTTTGCCTAATTTCAATTCCTTAAAGGTTCGATTAAAAGCCCCTGTTCTTGACATTGCTGAACTGCCAACAAGTTTATTTCAATTCCTTAAAGGTTCGATTAAAAGAATGGAGAGGCGATGACAATTGGTATAACGTACTCATTTCAATTCCTTAAAGGTTCGATTAAAAGAAACAATACTGCTATTACAACAACACAAACCTACTTCATTTCAATTCCTTAAAGGTTCGATTAAAAGTAACTTTAGCAATAAATCAAAGAACACATACCTAGATTTCAATTCCTTAAAGGTTCGATTAAAAGTTTAATCTTCAAAGGATTTTTTTGGGGGGCTCTTCTTAATTTCAATTCCTTAAAGGTTCGATTAAAAGAAAGATAAGCGCTTAAACGTGAATTTAAGCGCTTATTATTTCAATTCCTTAAAGGTTCGATTAAAAGTTAAAGAGTTGAAAAGAATATCAAAGTATCAGATTATCATTTCAATTCCTTAAAGGTTCGATTAAAAGATCTAGTGACATTCCTTCTTTCCAAACACTTGGATTTCATTTCAATTCCTTAAAGGTTCGATTAAAAGTTTTGCCATTCCTCAAATGCTTTTTGAATAAACTTATTTCAATTCCTTAAAGGTTCGATTAAAAGAGAAAGTTCAATGATGGGCTAATTCAATTAACAACATTTCAATTCCTTAAAGGTTCGATTAAAAGAAATAATACAGCTAAAAAATCAACGTTTACATTTTATATTTCAATTCCTTAAAGGTTCGATTAAAAGATGCATAAATAGGCGCAGTTTCTAAAACGTGAACTGCTAATTTCAATTCCTTAAAGGTTCGATTAAAAGTGCCCAATTCCTGATAGGCTCTTCTTATCATTCTGATTTCAATTCCTTAAAGGTTCGATTAAAAGTCTGTCATGATAATAGGCTTTTCTTTGCCTTTAAATTTCAATTCCTTAAAGGTTCGATTAAAAGATTTGCTGACAGTCTGTCAACACCTTAAAAACGTTATTTCAATTCCTTAAAGGTTCGATTAAAAGAAGATGGTCCATAATGTTTCTGTCTAGCCCTTTTTGAAATTTCAATTCCTTAAAGGTTCGATTAAAAGCATCGGATAGTAGTTGTAAATCATTTGAGCTTTAACATTTCAATTCCTTAAAGGTTCGATTAAAAGGGTATTGCAATATCTCTTCAGTACAAAAACAAACAGATTTCAATTCCTTAAAGGTTCGATTAAAAGATATCCTATCAAGAGGATAGTGCTCGCAATGACAGAAATTTCAATTCCTTAAAGGTTCGATTAAAAGGCATGAACGAAGTCGAATGTTTCGTGAATCTGTTCATTTCAATTCCTTAAAGGTTCGATTAAAAGCTGGATATCTTACGTTTTTGTCTAGTTTTTGACTTATTTCAATTCCTTAAAGGTTCGATTAAAAGCTCTCTTTGCTTTTCTAAACTTAGTCCAAGCTTCTCTATTTCAATTCCTTAAAGGTTCGATTAAAAGAAAATCAGAAACGCTAACAACAGCCGATATAACCGAATTTCAATTCCTTAAAGGTTCGATTAAAAGAATCTGCCACAATAGTTGAAGGAACAGAAACAATTGGATTTCAATTCCTTAAAGGTTCGATTAAAAGCAGATATACAGACATTGAAAATGCTTGTCGTTCTACATTTCAATTCCTTAAAGGTTCGATTAAAAGTCTTATGAAGAAATAGGCATAATCTTGTCCGCCTGTATTTCAATTCCTTAAAGGTTCGATTAAAAGTATTGTCAAGTGGAACATACAATATAGAATTATCATATTTCAATTCCTTAAAGGTTCGATTAAAAGTGTTTAGGGTTGCTCATTACTAAATTGCTTGTAAAATTTCAATTCCTTAAAGGTTCGATTAAAAGTACAACCATTCAGGCGTTTCCCAGTTGTCAGAATTATTTCAATTCCTTAAAGGTTCGATTAAAAGATCGACTCCCTCGTTTATACAATCGAGGATAGTCAAATTTCAATTCCTTAAAGGTTCGATTAAAAGATGTTATTTTCACTATCTTTTGCAGTATTAAAAGGCATTTCAATTCCTTAAAGGTTCGATTAAAAGTGGTCAAAACGAAGACGATATAACTCTTCGTCTCTAATTTCAATTCCTTAAAGGTTCGATTAAAAGTCGTATAAAGTCTGTGGCTCTTCTTATTTATATGATCATTTCAATTCCTTAAAGGTTCGATTAAAAGTTAGAAGAGCCATTAATCTTGGCTATTATATACTATTATTTCAATTCCTTAAAGGTTCGATTAAAAGAAAACTAATAAACTATATAGACTTAATACTTTTTAAATTTCAATTCCTTAAAGGTTCGATTAAAAGAGCACTACAACCGCTATTGCTGTTATACATTGTTGATTTCAATTCCTTAAAGGTTCGATTAAAAGTCGGAAGTTCTTCCTAAGCTTGCTAAGTATTCGTAATTTCAATTCCTTAAAGGTTCGATTAAAAGCAATTGCCCTATCAATCGCACCATTAGAAACAAAAGATTTCAATTCCTTAAAGGTTCGATTAAAAGAGCTGTTAAGAAACTTCACAGCGCAGGCTTTTCATGATTTCAATTCCTTAAAGGTTCGATTAAAAGTTGCGTAGTACCAATTTTCGCCCTCGTAATAAACGAATTTCAATTCCTTAAAGGTTCGATTAAAAGTCTGCCCTTTAGCGACTTAGCTACGTTCGTATCAAAATTTCAATTCCTTAAAGGTTCGATTAAAAGCTAAAGTTATGACTTTAAAGCGTATCGTATTGAAAATTTCAATTCCTTAAAGGTTCGATTAAAAGTATCAAATATTGAATGAAAATTCTATTGAATACATGAATTTCAATTCCTTAAAGGTTCGATTAAAAGTGCTTTTCCATCCACTGTTGCAACTCGGAACCCATATTTCAATTCCTTAAAGGTTCGATTAAAAGTTTCTTGACCACCTTCAATGAAGGGGTAAACACGAAATTTCAATTCCTTAAAGGTTCGATTAAAAGGTTGACGCTAAACCCTGCATTGCCTGCCTGTGCTACATTTCAATTCCTTAAAGGTTCGATTAAAAGTAATAATAGAAAGACCATGGTGCGTAGATATTGAGATTTCAATTCCTTAAAGGTTCGATTAAAAGAGTATAGCATTGCAATATCGTTAGTAGCAATAAAATTTCAATTCCTTAAAGGTTCGATTAAAAGTTATTGAATTTTCACTCATAGATTTATTTATTTTTTATTTCAATTCCTTAAAGGTTCGATTAAAAGCTGTTGTTTATGCGCCTAGTACAGTTGACCTATCTGATTTCAATTCCTTAAAGGTTCGATTAAAAGTGCTTAAATACTAAGCTAAAATCGGCTAAGAATCAATAGGAACGCCACTTAATAATTCTTGGTAGTTGTCGATGTGCAATAAGTGGTTTTTACTGGGGGATCGACAACTGCGATTTTAGACTGCAAACGTGGATTTTGCCTTATTTCTTTTCGATAGAGATTACTAATCGATTGCTTTTGCGTGGCATCGACGACTAAACCTTGCTCTAAATGATTTAAACAGTGATTTTATTTTTCTTATAAAAAGTTGTCGATTGAGCTTTTTTCTACCCCAATAACTGTCTTTGTTAACCATTTGCTGTCTCTGCTTTCAAAAATAATAAAACTGTCTTGGTCTTTCATTATTCTTTTTGCTTTTATTTGTAATTCTTTGAGTTTTGGAGGGCTAATTTCGCCTTCAAATACTGAGTTTTGAATCCAGTTTAAATAGACTCTACACAGTTTTAGCATTTTTGCTACTCGTTTTTCGTTTATGTCGTATACTGCTATTACATACATGGTTTTGTTTCTTTTGTGTTATGATTTTGGGTTTATGGTTTTATTAGGTTGAGTTGTGTTTTTGATTTCTTCCAGTGTAAAATGGAAGATCTCTCGGCTTTGCTCGAAATGACTTTTTTCTTTAGATTTTGGGTTTCATGGTTTTATAATGTTGAGTTGTGTTTTTGATTTCTTCCAGTGTAAAATGGAAGATCTCTCGGCTTCGCTCGAGATGACTTTTTTTCTTTAGATTTTTGGGTTCATGGTTTTATAATGTTGAGTTGTGTTTTTGATTTCTTTCGGTGTAAAACGGAAGATCTCTCGGCTTTGCTCGAGATGACTTTTTTTTATGATTTTATATACATTGTTTGATTATGTTGAGTTGTGTTTTTGATTTCTTATGGTGTAAAATGGAAGATCTCTCGGCTTTGCTCGAGATGACTTTTTTTTATGATTTTAGGTTTATGGTTTGTTTGTGGTGAGCTGTGTTTTTGATTTCATCTAGTGTTAAACGGAAGATCTCTCGGCTTTGCTCGAGATGACTTTTTTTTTCTTTAGATTTTGGGTTTATGGTTTTATTATGTTTAGCAGTGTTTTGATTTCTTTCGGTGTTAAACGGAAGATCTCTCGGCTTTGCTCGAGATGGCTTTTTTTTATTTTACCACCAGGCTTTAAAGGGTTCGTAGGTTTCGATATCCATAATATGTTTTACTAGTTTATAACATTCTAATTTTACTAGATGTTTATAACTCACATTTCTTCCTAGTTTTCTATGTTTTATGGTTTCCGCTAATCGTTCTTCCCATACTTTTACGACTGCTTTTTTCCCTTTTTCTTTTAGAAGAACTGCATTATCCAAGTGATCAAAATCATCTTTCTGAATTTCCTTTTTATTGAATAAACGGAATATCATGCGATCGACTAAAATGGGTTTGAAAATTTCTGATAAATCTAGTGCTAATGAAAATCGTCTGAAACCGGGTTCATGTAAATAACTTATGGTCGGATTTAATTGAGTATGATACAATTGCCCCAAACAAACGGTGTAACACATCATATTACAGAACGAAATTAAGGCGTTTATTTCATTTTGAGGCGGTTGTTTACTTCTGCCATCCATTGAAAAGTCGGTAATGATTTCTTCAAATGCTTTATAATAATGTTGCCGAATCATGCCTTCGTAACCCATTACTTCTTCAGGATTTGAACAGTTTTGAAGTTCTGCTGCTAAGGTTTCCATTTCAGAAATGATAGGATCAAGTTCTCGGCCTCTATTTACGTAATAGCGCAGATTCTTAATCATATTAAAGGATGCACCTTCAATAAACTTTCTAGCTAAACGAGTGCGTAAATAGTTTTGGGAATAATGTTCAACTTGTTTTACGATTACTTTACCAGCTAGCAAATACTCTTTGGGCTGAAAAGAACCTGTGTAATGCTCATAATAATCGAAGAAATGCACAGAAATGCCTTCTTTCCCTAAAAAATTATATAAGGCTGAATTGGCATCAAGACTTCCAAAAACAAATAAATCTGCGACACCTTCTATGGGTAAATAACGAGGAGTGCCCATTGTTCCATCTTCAGCAATTGGGTCGAAACGTAAGGTGTTATCTTTTCGACTTAATTTTCCTGGATTAAATAAATAGTAGGATTTTTTCATGAGTAATTATTTAAAGAGATAAGTTTTTAGTAACCGTTAGGAAGATTTGATTCATCAAGGCTCTGAAATTTCACCACTGTAACAGAAATCAAAATAGCTGCAAGATTTGCAAATGCTTTTTTTAGTTAGTGGTGGACAAGTAGAACTAGCAATTAAATCCTGAGCTTCTGAAATCCATTTTTCAAGTTGAATTTTATGATCATCGCTTAATTCAACAATTGTACGCTGTTTAAATTTAGGATATTCTAGAATTCCTGTAACTCCTGCAATGCCTTCTTGATCTAGAATCCAAATGTAGTACCAGACTTGCGCAAGATGCGCCTGTTCCATCTTACTCGTTTTCTTTACTTCATGAATAATACGATTCTGCGCATCATAATGGTCTATTTTGATGGGGCCAATAGCCAATTCTCGATATTTTTCAGCTCGATTTAGATAAGTAGTCTCAGCAATTAATTTCCCTTCTGCAACTAAATCTGAGGTGTGTTCCATTTGAATTTGGTTGTGATATAACCATAGTTTGCGCTTGCACGTTAGGAAATAGGCGAGATGTGTACCTGTTAGTTGTATCATCTTAAATACCTTTAAAAATCATTTTATTGGAAAGGAATTTCAGGAAAAAGAATCGGTTTTCCTAGACAAATTGAATAATCTTATCACAATGTATCAAATGATTTTGGTTTAAGGTTTCTAAGTCAATTGGGATACATTTAATAATCTGTTCTTTTAAAGCTTCACCTTTTATTTTGGTAAAAGCGAGGACGCTTTCTCTTTTTTTAAATCACCAGCGAGGACGCTGTCGCTATGATTTCGACTATAATTGGGAACTAAAACTCCCCCTTTAGCCGAGTTTTCAAGTACGATGAAGCTTGAAAATCAAAGGGGGATTAAGGGGGATTTCATGATGTAATATTGTGGCCTCTGATATTCGAATTGTGTTTGGTAAAAGCGAGGACGCTTTCTCTTTTTTTTAAATCACCAGCGAGGACGCTGTCGCTATGATTTGGCTACAATTGGGAACTAAAACTCCCCCTTTAGCCAAGTTTTCTAGCACGATGAAGCTTGAAAATCAAAGTGGGATTAAGGGGGATTTCATGATGTAATATTGTGGCCTCTGATATTCGAATTGTGGTTGGTAAAAGCGAGGACGCTTTCTCTTTTTTTTAATCACCAGCGAGGACGCTGGCGTTATGAATTTCAGGCTAAAACTGTTATCACCTTAGAGCAAATTTAAAATAGTATAGGTGAAAATAGATGAATAAATGTATTTTGTTTCTAATGAAATTAGCAAAAATAGACGAATAAATGACTAAGAAAGAAGCCTTACAATTATTTGAAGACAAACAAGTGCGAACTGTTTGGGATGCTGAACAAGAAAATGGTTAGTACCCATTATTGATGTAATTGAAGTTTTGACCAATACCGACAGACCAAGAAAATATTGGAGTGATTTGAAGTCCAAACTGAAAAAAGAAGGTAGTCAGTTGTCCGAAAAAATCGGACAACTGAAAATGCAATCATCTGATGGTAAATATTATAAAACTGATGTTGCCGATACAGAACAATTATTTCGTTTAATTCAATCCATCCCTTCGCCAAATGCAGAACCTTTTAAATTGTGGTTGGCACAAGTAAAAAGTGAGCGTTTAGACGAAATTCAAGACCAAGAAATGAGTATTGACAGAGCTTTAGAAAACTATCTTAAATTAGGATATTCCGAGAATTGGATTAATCAACGGTTAAAAAGCATAGAAATTCGTAAAGAACTAACAGATGAGTGGAAAAGTCGAGGTTTGAAAGAAGGACAGCAATTTGCCATTCTAACTGATATAATAACAAAGGCCTAGGCTGGAAAATCAACCAAAGAATACAAGATGTTTAAAGGCTTGAAAAAAGAGAATTTACGTGATAATATGACCAATACGGAATTGATTCTGAACATGCTTGCTGAAGTTTCGACTAAAGACATTTCTGTAGCTGTAGAACCAAAAGATTTTACCGAAAGTATAAAAGTAGCTTAACAAGGTGGAAATGTTGCCAAAGTAGCACTTAAAGAACTGGAATCGAAAACAGGGAGAAAAGTTTAAGTTCACAAAATGCTAAAACTGTTTTGGGAATTGAAGACACTAAAAATGAATAGATAGGCCTCTTTTACGTCATAAAAAGTATGTAAAATGAAACTCAGAGTTACAGATTACATACTTTTTAGAAATTCTACTAATTCTTGAAGACTTGCTACTCTACCATTTTCTTTGAGTGGATATCCTGCACTCACCGGTGCTACAACGAATGTTTTATCGGGTTTTATATCTTCAATGTTATTCCAAAATCCGGCAGTTACCGATGGTGATATCGAAGCTTTACACTCAATTGCGATCGTTTTTCCCTTGTATTCAACAATAAAATCAATTTCATTTCCATTTGATGTTCGATAAAATGATAAAGAAAAAAGTCTGTTAGTTGCTTTTATTTCTGTTAAAACGATTAACTCCCAAAGTGAACCAAAAACTGGATGTCCATACAATTCCTCAGGTTCATAAATCCCTAAAAGAGCGCCAACAATTCCGGGATCTGAAACATATACTTTTGGTGTTTTAACCAATCGTTTTGAGCTATTTCCAAGCCAAGGGCTTACTTGATGAACCATAAAAGTAGATTCAAGCAAATCAACATAACGTCTAACCATAACATGACTTACACCCAAAGAGTCTCCCAATTGTGACAAGTTGAGCGTTTGTCCGTTATTGTGAGCTAACATAGTCCAAAGATTTTTCATGGTCTTTGGAGTAAAGGAGGAAAAAAGGAGTAAATCTCTCTCCAAAAAAGTGGAAATAAAATCAATTCGCCAATCTAAAGAGTCTGAATTAGAGTCGATTAATAAACTTAATGGGAAGCCGCCTCTAAACATATAGTGAATAAAGGATGGTTGAAAGTCCATTTCAGACCATAAAAGCGGTGTTAAGTGTTTGTAGCTAATTCTTCCTGCAAGAGTTTCGGATGTTTGTTGCAGTAAATCGCGACTTGCGGAACCTAGAAATAAAAAATTGCCAGGTTTTCGATTTTCATCAATTACACTTCTTATTAAAGGGAATAGTTCAGGAAGGCGTTGAATTTCATCAATGCAAATTAAGTTTTCTGAATTCTCTCTAAAAAATAATTCTGCTGCAGATAATTTAGCTAAATCGGATGGTCGTTCCAAGTCTAAATACAAGGAATTAGGTACCTTTTTGAGTAATTCTTTTGCAAGGGTAGTTTTGCCACATTGACGAGGGCCGAGTATTACCGTTGTGTGTGCCACGAATGGCTCATCACCCCGATAAAATAGCTAATAATCGGGAAGATACATTGTTCTTTGAAACAATTTTTCGCTTGGGAGTGCAAGTCTCCTATGGGCG
>Ga0100402_1001005_pt1 | contig 32918 bp, 15 predicted proteins | sample CryGeyme20150102_FD_80419 | JGI IMG/M metagenome (GOLD analysis project Ga0100402, IMG submission 80419) | Groundwater microbial communities from Crystal Geyser aquifers in Utah, USA - Crystal Geyser metaG 2015-0102 | ecosystem: Environmental > Aquatic > Deep subsurface > Groundwater | place...
CCTCGGAACGGAGAAAAGGTCGGCCCTAGTAAATTGCCGAGTTTCTCCAAACCACCCTACCTAGCCGAACGTAGCCCTAGAGAGCTGGCATAGTCGAGAGAACGCGGTAGCGTTCGCTCGAATTAATTAACACACTCCTCAACCCTATCCTTAATGCAATGAAGATTTACAATTAGCTACCAGTATGAAACAACCCAAAAAACGAAAAAATAATACTCTAGTATCGAAGCTAACAAGGGAGTACGGTACTGGTAGTAACAACAACAAGAGTGAAAAGGTGAAAAGAGAAGCCAAGTGCTCTAGCTAGCACATCAAAAGAGAATGGAAAGAACCGCTACTTCTAATTGTACAGGAAGGTAACAGGACAGACCAGCTGTTGCGCCAATATCCCAATCAAAAGTGCATCTTCCACCTTCCACCTTCCACATATTCCATGACCATGAAAAGAGCACGACGTCGTCCAGATTTCCTTTCCACCTTGCTTCCTTTAAGCAGCCCTTCCACGAAAACTACCGTATTTACTTTGGTCTCTATGATAGTGGCAAGTGCTCTCTTTGTCGGTCTAGAAAGTCCTTATTTTATTAGTAACTATTTGTTGGCAACCAGAGCTGTTAAGGGACATGCTGTAGAGGATGAACATGATAATTCCAATCGCAGCCACATCGAGAGGCCATCACAGTCACAACCACTGCATGAAGGCGGTCGGAATCTCGAGGACATTACCACCAATATTTCTCCCCCAGAAAGAAATACTGCCAACGTTCAGACTGCCTCCACCACACTGCAGTCTCAGCAAGATCACTTACCACCTTGTACCATTGCGGCATATACTCAACATAATATCACCAACGCATGGGGTACGGGGTCCCAGCAGCCCACCATTCTTCGTGACATTTGGACTTCACCTGATCCGAAGTGGTCAACCGAGCAAAGTTTTTTAGAGCACTATGGGCACATTCCCTATTACATTAAGGATCGGTTCGTTCAGATCCGAGACGAAGAGTGTGTGGCCCAATTTCAAGATTTGTGGTCGTACATCCAAGCTCCGGCAATCAGTTCAGCAGCGCAACAGCATCGTCGGTCGCTGTTGACATTTACCAATGACTTGGAAAATCCGGCATTGTTTGGGGAGGATCGACGAAAATTAGGATACTCCGTGCCGCCGCAAGTAAGGCACATCAACAGCTTTGCGATTCTTTCGACCTTGACTCGATCCCAATCGCATAATATGCATCGACACGGGGAATCGTGGATTGCGCAAGCAGCTGGCACGAAACTGTGGTGGTTTTTACCACCGTCAGCCCCGCGACCACAAAAAGTCAACGCGTGTGGGTACTTGGATGGAACAGTCCAACCTCCGCCGGGCGCAACTACTTGTCTTCAAACACCCGGCGATGTCATTTGGTTCCCAAAGGATTGGTATCACGCCACTTGCTCGCTGACGGATTGGAACATTGCCATTGGCGCCCAACGGGGGGTCCGATTGCGACAAGAATTTCAGACACTGCCTCGTGTCGTAGACAATTGGAACCGTTCAGCGGTGCAAGAAACACTGCAACGCTGCAGCGGTGAAGATAAGACTTTGTAGTTATTATAAAATAGGAATTTGTAGATTTGATCTACGGACCAATAGCTGACCAAAGTAGATAGCCTGTTTTATGAGCACTTGAGTTTTTGTTGACTTCAAAACGCTTCTCAAAGTTCATTATTTTTTAGAGCAAAAATGGAGTAGATGAGCGTCCTAATTGATGAAAACCAATCTTACTTTTTCCCCCTTTCAATTCATACGAAATTAATTATATTTTATTCATTTTTCATTCATTCATTTTTTATTCAATCATTCGTTTAGCTTTCTCATCACGTTCACTTCTTCCATGAATTTACTACTGTAGCTAGACGCAAAAAAAGGGCAGTACATGTTCGCCATGACAAAGTTAAGCTTTCGCAGGCCTCGGCAGAACGGGGTGTCGAATCCTCGTAGAAGGAATAGTAGTCGTTGTTCATTCTCTGCAGTCTTGAGACGCGTGGTGTTCGTTGTCTTCGTCGTTGTTGCGGCTGTAATAATACAGATGCAAGCACGTTCCTTGATCTCATCCTTTAATTTTGAGAATGATAACAGTTTCAGTTTCCTGACAATGCAGAATTATTTGCAAGTAAGTTCACAAGAGCCACAAGATGAAACTGTATCCGAATTTTCAATACTACCTGATGATGTCGACTATGACAACAACGATAATATCCAACATTCCAACAGGGAACATGCGATGGAACAACAAAAACCTAGGATGCCCGCCTCAGAGCTGATGAGCTCTATGACATCAACAAGGAGCACCGTTGCCCAGAAGCGACGAGATTATTACAAGGAATTGCACAACCAGAATATGCCATACCCAGAATTGATGTATGCTCCCCAGAGAATACCAGGCTATTTGAATGGCAGTGGACATGCCTACTTTGGCTACACTATGAGAGATTTAGCGAATCGTGTTATGTCCAGAACCATTACACAATCCAACATTCTAGTAGTGTCGGAAGATGCGGAAAATGTGGCCGATTGGCTCAAAAGGGAAACGACTTTAGTTCACTGGAAAGAAGATGAACTGCAACGCCAAATCAATAATACCATTGGGGGATCCATGTTGATTCATGCCAAATCCCAACAGCATACTTATTTTGGATTGTATGACGGGATAGATGCCGAGAGAGGCAACAAAAATCAAGGTGATGTCGACGATTGGTGGAACAACATGGGGGCCGATCGTCCCGGCTGGATATTGATGATGCTTGTGGACTCGCTAAGGAGCGACGAAATCTTGAACACATCTCAAACTTTGCTGCAAAAGGCTACGGTGACCTACATTGTTTGTAGTTTTGGTAGTGATACAAAGTTTCAACAGGGCTTTGGCTTTGACGCTATTCAGGTCTTATTGCACCACAACTACAAAGTTCAGCTGCTGTCCATATCGCATGCACCCGACACTCTAGTTCGCCCTAATGCACAGATTACCAAGGATGGGATCGACTTTTTCAAAAGCGAAGTGAGAAAGATAGCAAAAACGTACCAACAACCAGTGCGGGGATATGTATTTGCCACTCAGGGTCTGGATCTAGCAATACCCTTGGCTTCTGAATACCTGGAAAGCGTTACGAAACACAAGATTGACTACAAACAATGCCCACCGTCATTGACAAGTATTGATTTTGTTGACAACAACAATCAACATGGAGTCCGCGTAGGTTGTCAGGCGTCAAGCTCCTTTGTAGTGACTGATGAGCAAGTCGACGACAAAGTGCTTGGTGATGGCTCTACTTTTTGGTATTCGGGTCCGACTCTTGGGGAGAGTGAAGCTGCATGTATCAAACTCAATTCCTGTAAATTATCAATATCGGAGTCACAGACACTTTTTAGTGCCCGCAAAGACTTTTTCCCGCCTGAAGTTGCGACAGCCAAGGTTGCATGCAGAACAAGAATCCTTCCCAAAATAAAAGGAAGCAGCTTCAATGAAAAAATGAAATTAAAGCCAGACCAATCCTCTCCTAATCTACTATTGATCTTGATCGACCCTATTTCTCGTGCCCGTTTTGAAGGCTCGCTTGCTAAGACACATGCCTTGCTACAGAGGCTCAATTTTACTTCCTTTGACGCTTACACTGCCGTTGGGAATAATTCTGGGCCCAATCAAGCAGCACTCTACAGCGGAAGACCGCTCGCAAAGAGAGACTCGATATCAAACCATACTCGGGAATGGCTGTGGGACACCCTTCGACAGAGAGGGTATGCAACCCTCAAAGCTGAAGATGGGTGTATCGACAATTCCAATATGATTCAAAGCATTTCACCCAAAGTAGACCACGGAGAAGCATTCAATAAAATGATGTGCTTTGATTTCCAGCGCCCAAATTGCCTAGCTGGAAAGCCAGCTGCACAGCACTTAGTCGAATATGTAAATGAGTTCATGATAGCATACAACAACAGAAAACCATGGGCCGGCTTAATTCATCTGATAGACTCACACGAAGACACGCAGATCGTGGAAGGGACTTTGGACGACATCCTTGTGGAATTTCTTTTCAACATTTATGATCGAGAGCAAGCGAAGAAGTTGGGCAGCAGAAGGGCATTTGAGTTACAGATTTCACCTGACATTTGGAACAACACCGTCGTTTTAGTGATGTCTGATCACGGCTTGCACTACGGTGATTACGTCCAGTCTGCTGCAGGACTTCGGGAAAGATCGCAACCGATGCTTCATGTCCACCTTCCGATAGGGCTTACGTCGGCCAAAGAGAGAGAGATTTTGGAACTAAATAAACATTTCGTTGTCACGCCATTTGACGTCTATCGGACTTTGCTAGACATGTTGTCACCGCCAATCATCAATAAAGAACAAAAGGGAGAGCGCGAACAGAGTCTCGGCTTTAGTCTCCTACGGCCTTTTCCCGAAGACAGGAAGAGTTGCGCCTTGGTTCCCGAGATCCCAAAGCAAGTTTGTGAACTCTTCAAAAGGGCAAACACAAACGAGACAAATCGTTTCACTATTCCAAATCCGCCAAGTGCCTCGTCTTTTTATGCTGATATTCATGTTAACAACAAGCCAGTGATCGAAAGTCTTGGGAATCAGAAGAACAGTGCAGACCTATTCAAGGTGATAGACGAAGAGTGCATCTGTGCCACTAATGTTCGATCATGGGACACTTGTACGAGGCATCCATGGTCAAGCGAAGGAATATCTACAAACAATATCTCAGCAGAAACCTTCAATATGGTATCATGCGGCGATTCCTTGGTTGTGGACATAATGGTACAACCAGATCCCAACATTCTTAATAGACCAGAAGTGAAAAACGCTCAAGCATCTGGGCTCTCTCGACACAGACCAAACGTGTTGTGGATTGCAGTCAACAGCGTTTCTACAGCCTACGCAGATCGTCACTTCCCCCGGACCAGAGAGCTACTGAAAAAATACAGGCTGAGATCTCCGCAGAGTCGTAGCGGTGGGACATCTGCTTTATCTCCTTACGAATGCAATAGCAAAGATTGGTGTTCGGCAGAGCTCTCGCATTTTTCGTTGGTCGGCGCAAACCAAATATCGGCGTCTAGTGGATGTCGCGTCACAAATGGCATAGAGAACTGCGAAAATGACCGAAACCCAGGAGTCCTGTGCACCGATCCTTCCAAAGAAGTCTACGGCATGGAATTAGTCCATCGCTTTCGCATTGCACAGACATGGTGCAATACCAATGCAATCAACTCAAGGCTGTTTGATATTGCAAAGGCTTCCGGATATGTTACCTTATTTGCCGAAGAGTTCTGTTATGGGAAATCTCCTCTGGTGGCGCAAAGAAACATGACTGAAGTTGACGCCGACATCCTTCCGCACCATATCTTTTGTCGTGAGGTGGAACGAAAGATGTTGAAGGATAAAAGGATGACTGATGATCAGGTTTGGCTCTACGAAGAAACTAAAGATCCAAGTCAACTAGGAATTGATGGCCCAGATAGTTTTCCAAAGGCCAATGTGTCGCTGAATCATATTCGAAGTATGATCGACGCTTATCGAGAAATCCCAAAGTTTGCGTACGCGAAAGCACTGGCAGCCCATGTTCATCAAAATTACTCCACAATAAAAGCAACCGCGGATGCCTACGACTCTGTCTTGTCGGCGTTCTTGACCGAGATTCTCAATCACGAGGCTATCAACAACACAATTATTTTGGTCACGTCTGACCATGGTCTACAAGGAGGCATTCGAACGGTTGACTACGCGACGCAGATGGAAGCTCTCCGCCCATGGATGGAAGTTATAGTAACGACAGATTTTCCTGGGTCCTCCCTTCATTACTTGTACCAAAATCAAAACCGCCTCGTGTCTGCTGCTGATTTGTATAAGACCCTCACAACAGCCGTTGCGACAGGCAAGACGGGAGTACTGCCTCTGCCACTCAATGGGACCTTTGATTTCTTCAACGAAGAAATTCCAGAGTCTCGAACATGCTCCGATGCAAAGATTCCCGCGGACTACTGTTTGTACGAAAACGAACGAACGTCCAGCGCACCAAATCTCGGTACCTGTAACCTGGCAGACGATGATCAAGAGTTTCTCTGTCCCTCGCTGAAGAAGAAATTCGAAAGAGATCTGGCCGCGGATGTCATTGCTGCTTTTGTTTCAAAAGATATTGAAGCAGATTCCTGTTCAAACGAATCATGGAGCAATTTTACTGTCAGGGACTCAATAAAGGAGTTATGGGGTATGATAGACAAGGAAGTTGCCACGCATCCCAAGGTACGAGTGAGTGGAGGAATTTTCCTGTACCCACGGCAAACATCACTGCTCATAGCTTTAGTGACATTCTTGGCAAAGCAGACACAAGAAATCAAAGGTAGACACCTGACAGTTTGCGAAACTGGTTTTGGTGCCGGCCACTCGGCTGCCATGTTCCTGGCAGCATCGCCAAATGTTAGCCTTCATTCCTTCGATAAATTTGATCGACCTTACCAAATTGAAGTAATATCCAGACTTGAATCTACGTACCCTGGTCGAATAAAGCATTATGCTGGAGATTCCTGCAAAACGGTTCCAAGTAATCTTAGTCCCATCATCCACGCTAGATCAGGCCCCGTCCCCTGTGATGTGCTGCATGCTTCAAGCTTGTGTAAAACAGATAGCATTGATCTTGTTGAAAATTCTCCATGTGGGGTTCTGCTTACGGCTACTGCAATGAACTCGCTGACGGACAACGTTGTCTACTTTGGACCGGATGGTCAGTGGACAAAACTAAGAGAAAAGAAATGTATTCGAGATATCACATGCTTTGGCGAAGAAGCCCGTGTTCTAGAAAAAAACTACGTGTTCAACAAGAATGGGGCCACCATCAGCCACAAATTTTGTATCGCCATAACAACTGGTAGCTGCCAGCGGAATCAAAATCAGATTGGGCTTCAGAAGGCTGCCTGCGAAAGGACTATCGCGGGTCTTACAAACCTGCATCTGCAGCTTTCGCAGATCTGCCAGGCACACCAACTGCCGGTTCCAGAGTAATCGCGAACGAAAATTCAAATCTCGAACAATTATTCGATACAAGCAAAGCATCTGGTGTGTAGGTACATTGGAAATGGGTTATTCTGCTACTTGGGGAAATAATAACAGCACATTCTAGATCATTGCTGCTGCTAGCAACTTTGGTAATTGGAAGATTGAGGTACATTTCTTCTACTTCCAACGCTTTTTTGGCCTGTCTTCAATTTCAGAGCTTTCCTGGCTGCTTCCGCCCAAATTAGGAAAATCAGAGAGAGCTGGCCGTTTTGCGGATGCTTTGCTGCTGGGCTGCGAAGTGCTGCTACTATTTCCGTAGATTTCAAAAAGGGCCGCTGTTTTTGCATTTGAACGACCTGATGCCATCTCTTTGGTGCCACTCTTCCCCGGACCTGGCGAAGTATCAAACAACGGCGCTGCTCCCTTCGCCTCATTCTGGCCTGAGCCGCTGCCTGGTATAGTAGGAGGCTTGGAAGCATTCGCCGTCTTTTCGCTCGGAAGAGCAATCAAAGGAGAGTCTTTCCTTCCTTCCTTGTCAGGTTCAGCGTATCGTTTTTGGCGATCTGGTTCACTAGCTGTGTTTGAGGATATAGCAAAAAGCGGCTTCGGATTCGATTCCGTCGTCCGACTCAAATTACCAGCAAGAGAAAACAGAGGAGTTGCTTCCTGCTTGCTACTTCCTGCCGCAGTGTTGGTAGCCGTGTTTGGTTCAACAGAACACAAGGCAGGCTGTTTGCCTTCGGTCTTCTGCCCATTCGCCTCAAACTTGTTCTGATCGTCTTGCATGCTGATGGAAAATATGTTATCGACCATTTTGCTGTCACCTCTGTTATCGTTTTTTGTCAAGTTGCTGGCAATCTGTTTCGTTTCGCTTTCAACTAGTTTTGTCGCAATCGAAAATAATGCTGAATTTTTGGGTGTAACTCTTTTCTTAGGTGAAATTGAAAAGAGCGGGGAAGACTGCGTTGATGCACCAGTGCCATTCTCATTACTTGTAACCCCCAGTCGTTTCATGCCACTTACGTTTGAACTCAAGTGACTGTTTTCAACTGAATCGATTTTTTGCTTGAGCTCCATAGAGGGAAGGCTCATTAGTCCGTCCAACTTAGACCGGACAGCCCGGAGATTAGGGCTCTCGTGAAGCTCCTTCAAAGTTTTTAAGACAATAGGTTTTGGTTTGAAGTCGTCCATTCCCAATTTAATCCCTCGCTCAATGTCGTTTTTGCTAGCGTGAGCTGATATTCCAATGACATATTGCCGTAAAGCCTGACGATTAGTCACCTCCCATTCGCGGTATTGCTGTACACAGTCCAAACCATCCATAACGGGCATTAGAAAATCGCACAGTACCATGTCGAAAAGATTTGCCTTGAGTTCGCGCAGTCCTTCCATTCCATCACCAGCTTCAAAGACCTGATATCCTAGCTTGGACAATGCTCTACCCAAGAGTTTCCGTACGGTTGTTGAATCCTCGATGATGAGGGCATTCAACGTTCGTGTGGTTTCTCCCTTGTTAATTATCACGCCAGTGGGGATGTGTGGCGAATCAGTAGGATTGGAGCACTCCAATTGAGGACTGGATGGTGGCGTTTGGGGCAATTCCGCTTTAAATGTTGGAACTCCAGTTCTTTCATTGTTGTCTGTCAACGATTTTGCAAGTCCCACCAACTCAGAGACATCCTGAGGAAGCACAATGGGAACGCTGAACCAAAAGACTGCTCCTGTGCCTTCTCCCACTTCACTGTTTTCGCTATTTTCTACTATCTCGAGCAGATCTCCCGAAGAAGTATATTTAAGGGAACCGCGCTTGCGAACGCCATATTTGCCTCCCAACCAACTTACTTGGTAAGCAACTGAATACAATCCAAAATTGGAAGGTGTACTGTCGTGACTAAAGAGAGCTTGACTGTTTCGGAACTCCACGTCTTTCCCCGTATCTTCGCATTCGAATAATAGAAAACCATCATGGTCAGCCCGAATTGTCATGGTGATGAAGCCTGATTCGGTCCGCGAACACGCATTCGACAAGAGATTGAGCGCTGATCGAAAAATCTTGAGTCCATCACTGACAATGTTGGGTGGAGCGCTTTCGCTCAATACAATGTTCAAGGGTACTCTTTTGGGTATGCTTCTACTAATAGCTTTGAGATTGGCAATGAACTCAGCCATGTCAATGAATGGACTCGCTTCGGCAATTTGCATGAGATTGCGGGGCAGGAAATCCGTGCTGGAATTGGAAATGCTGCGGTTTCCTCGGAGAGTTTCGATGGTTGATTGACAAATACGCAGCATCATATTAGAGCTTCTTACAGCTCCTGAAAGGAACTCTCGTTGCTCCTCCGATTTTCCGAGCTTGTCAGCAAAGTCAGAATCTTGTTGCAGAAGTGACAGCGAGAGTTGAATGCCAGTTAGCGGTGTAATGAGATCATGTGCTGTGCAGGCTACAAGATGTGATGGATTTCCCTGAGTCGTTAGTTTTCTTCGATCCACCATGCTCTTCACGGCCAGGGAGGCAAAATCTTTAAGGATTGTCCGTTCTTCTTCCGTAATGCCGTTTGTCCTAGGCTGCGTTGACAGCATACAAAATGCGCCTAATCGATATCCTTCCGGCGACAAAAGCGGTGCACCGGATAAAAACCGAAAGGGCGAAGGATCGGGACTCTGTCTCCTTGATATATTACTATCCGTCATGGCCGCAGTAGTTGTATTAGCATTTGATCTGGTGGTTTCTTGATGCAACTTTGAAAAGTCTCCGTCCTTTTGCGTGTCTGGTACTACAAAAACGTCGTTGTGTTTTAGAATCACACGCGAGATGGATCCCAGCACATCCCGTGTCAGCTGATCATTTGCGTCTGAATCAGGATTGCAGCGGAACCATAATCGTCCCATGTCCACCAAGCTCAAGAATACGTCGGACGTCCCCAAGACTCTCCCAGCTAATGAGGTTAACCGATCAAATGCTTCGTCTCCGTCTGGATCCATGCTGTGATACGACTTCAAGACTTGCAGACGATCCAGCTCTTCTGACAGACTCCGAGGTTCCGCAGTGCCCACGTCACAAGAAGCCACGAGCCATCCCTTGTTGCCTTGAACAGCAGAGCTATTTCGTGAGAGGTTTCTGCTGCTACTAGGGTGGCTGCCGGCGGAACAACCCTCATCACTGCTTCCTGCGACTACAGCAGCAGCTGGTAATGAATTCAGCGGTCCTCTGCCCACATGGCTGTCAGAACTCCCCGGAAGAGGTTGGCTCGAGTTACCTATATTGTCATCGGCTGTCAGCATATCGTTGGTGTTGTTGCGGCTGCTGGGCATTTTGTCCGCTCAATCCTTTTAATGAGAAAGCAGGTAGCTCTACTCACGCCTTTGCTTTCAAGCTGGCTAAAGACTCGAGTAGCTACTATCAGTAGAGCGATGACGATCAATTCAATTGGATAGCTGACCTTTTCAGCTTTTTAACTGCTCGAGTAGTCTACCTCTGAGCAAGATGAACTAATCGTATCGACGTTAAACGAAACAGGATTGTGTTGGTACCTGGTAGTATGGTAGTTTGATGCTTGCTTTGCTGGTGATAACCACAGCATTAACTCGCATCAGACTGGGTGATTTATTTAGCCTACAAGTGCAACAGCCAGCAATATATCCGCACTTTCTAGCCCCGGGGAAGCTGTTTGGTGTTTTTTTAACACTTCAAGGACTTGATTTAAGAGGCACATGCTATAGAGCCTCTGAGACGTTGAATTCCTACAGCAGTGACGACCTAAGGATTTTCAAAGAGCCCATGGAACTTACTGGCCCTGCAATTGAATACAGTAATAATTATTGTTTAAGTACCAGCTCTTCTGGTAGCTACTTACCAGTAGTATAAAAGAGGAGTGGTACTGGTATAGTAGTACCAGGTAGTACTACCTTGTACTCTAGATACGAGTACCTAGTAGTCTCCACAATACCACCACCTGGTTCCGTGCAAGTTTAAATAATAATAATAATGATGCAGACTGACCTTAAGCCAACCAGCCTTTGTAGACCAAGCTAGCTACTGTAGCTATCTAGCTAGCTAGTACTGTAGCTATCTAGCTAGCTAGCTCCTATTCTTCCTGAACATAGCAAAGCACACCAAGGTGGCAGCGGAAGCTGTAGTAACAACCAACATCGTGAAGAGAATTTTTAGTCGATTCAATAGTCCTGCATGGTCGAGGAAACGTATGAGCTAGTCTACTACAGCTGGACTGTATCGGGTTGTCGGGGAAAGGTACTAGTACCACGAGCAACTTTCATGTTCTTTCTGTGGAAGGCGGCATTTATTTTTTGTCTCTCTCGAGTCACGCGGCCTAATAATTGCTTCACATCATCACACTCTCCACTCTGAAGAGCTGTTGGCTGTCTAACTACTACCAGGTACGACTACTCTAGGTACTACTAGGCTACCTGGTACTAGTCTACTACTACTAGGGTCTACTCTAGCTATTTGAGCTAAATTAGCTGGGTTGAAAACACTATCTTGTGTTTAGGCTGGTACTGTACTCTACAATACCAGCATTCTTATCAACCTCCATAAGTTCGTGTTGGCGCGCGCGCAACGAAGAAACAAAAGATTTCGATCCGCCAAAAACAGACATTCCGTAAAAAGGTATTGTCAAAACCTTGCTGCAGTGTGCTACCGTAGCTAGTAGAGACCTAACTTTTACCATCATAAATAAATCATAATAATACATCAGGTAGTAATAATAACCTTCACCAATTTAAAGAAAGTAGCATTGAAGTAGCTTTTGACTTGGCTCAACAAGAAGGTGCTTATTTACATTCGCGACGTAACTTAGTCTGCAGAGGGCTACGTCAATAGTCAATACATCGAGATAAGGGTAGTCTAGGTCCTTACATTTAAAGAAGGATATCCATTGATTTTTCAAAATATCCTCCACGACTGCGATTTCCTGGTGTTGTATTTCTTGAGGAATTCGAAGAAGTAGTTCTAAATTAAAATGTCAGGAGTACCTCGGCATTCAAAAGATGAGGAAAGTGGGCATGACCATGCTACTGGTAGCAATGCAAATGTCGACATTAAACGCAGAAAGTCCAAGCAAGAATTGCAAGCAGCCATGAGAGCTCGTTCGCTCTCCAACGGATCAACTCTTGGCGCCTTTTATCAGCAAGATGTTGCCGCTCCAACTACTGGACTGAAGAAACGCAGATCATCTCGTCGTCCAAGCAAATCGGCTCCAAAATTTGCTCCACCTCCTCGTGCAGGTTCAGATCAGAATTATAATAGTCTATCGAATACAGGATCAGATCTTGGAGATGTGGCGTCGTTGGCCATCGCTGGTCTAGGAGATGATATTGACATTGAAGAGCTTATTGGTGTCGGAGGTGATCCACGTGTTGTCAAAGCCAAAAAGAAGCAGTCTATCCAGAAAAAGAAATCCGGCGGAACTCACTTGCCAACAATCATTGACGACAGTGCTCATTATCACGATAACGAGGATATGGCGGTGGATCACCCACAACGAATGCGCATGACGGATATTCATGGCGGTGGTGGTCTTGTTCGAACAGCTGGCCCAAAACGCCGCAGCACCAAGACGAAGCGCGGGTCTACCAATACTATCGACAGCTTGCGAGTTAGTGATACGTCCGAGATCAATGCAGATGAAGATTTTCAAAGCATGCTATCGGCGTACAACCGAGACGACAGCATGTTTCTGAGCGAAGCTAGCGACAGGCCTGGAAACCATTGGCCCAACAATGGAAATGGAAATGAAAATGCCTTCACGAACATGAACCGACAATCGTTGGTCGGATCCAACATTCAGCTGGGCCAACAGCGCCCTCCTCGCCCCTCAACTCATACGGAGCAAGTGCCCCAGCAGCAAGATGAAATAGCGAATTTTGCTGCCATGTTGCATGACGATTATGGAGCGGCAGATGCTGTCGCAGATCAAAATCCCCATCCCTTGAAGGAAGGGCGAAAACCAAAGAAAGAATCCGGATACAAAGAAAAGATTTTTAGCCCAGTTAAAGAGGCCAGCTATGAGGATGACGATTTTTCCGCGGATGAGAGCGCGAGTGTAGTGGAGGATCGTCAATCCATGTTTGCAGAAGCTCTGGATCCGACGAATTGGTTGATTAACGACATTAAATTTGGAGATGATGGAGTACCATATTTTGAGGAGAGCGCCAAGTGGACCCTTGCTGGAATGGTAAGGCATTATCTATTCAACCCAATTAGCCCTGAGTTTACGTCTCTGCAGCAGTTTTGTTGGGCCGTAATCATCGGTATTTTCATGGGATTTTATACTGCGGCATGGAAAAAGTTGATCGAAGAAGGAGTCGAGTTCATGTGGAAAGATCTGCCAGAGGCCTTATTGGATTGGGGTTTCTTTACTGACTTGGATGGCCACTTTCCACTCTATCATTACATGTGGTTATGTCCTGCTTTTTGGGGCGGGCTTCTCTCCTACATTTTCGTAATCCTTCCTATTCCTATCCCAGGACAGAATGAATGGATAGCAAATTTACACACGCGAGGGATTCAGGAGTCGGATACTTTTTTGATGCTTTTTGTTTTATCCACGTTAGGAATGATGTCTGGTTTAAGTTTGGGACCAGAATTGCCTTTAGTGTTGACATCTGGCATGATAGGATCGTGGCTTGGCCTAAAGTGCAAACAGAGTGTTCTACAAGCTCGCGTCATGAATATAACAGCTGGATCGGCTGCTATCGGAGGATTTTTCGGTTTTCCAATGGCAGGAGCCCTCTTTGTCATGGAGATTCCGCACAGAATGGGTTTGCAGTACTTCGAGGCACTCTCCCCCGCAACAATTGCATCCATCGTCGCTGTTTTGTGCAACAGATTGATAACGGGCAACGATGTCACTGGTTACTACAGGTACGCACTTGCTGGAAGATGTCTACGCTTTGTGCACTTTTAGCAACTCGACTCACCCAAAGTACTCACTATCTCTGTCCTGATTATCTTGGGTAGTTATCCTTTTTTGACGACTTCTTTACCTAGTGAAATTTTTACGTCTGCCATTGTGTTCGGACTCTTTGGAGCGTTGGTAGGAACCTTGTATGCAAAAGGTGTTTTGCAGTTGAAGGATTTAGTTCACGGATTCTTCCATGCGCCCCATGACAGTCATGGCGAAGAAGGCGACACTAACGATAATCCGCAGACTGAAGACTCTACGCCGGGCCCAGAAGAAACACCTTTGTTGGCGAAGACAAACGCAGCTAACATGAAGCACTTTAAGGCTGCACCAGCTGAACTTCCGCTACACAAAAAGATTCTTGCTGCTGCAAAAACATCCTTTTGTTGCGTCATCCCTTATGAACCATACCGCGCTGCTGCATCTGGTGTGGTTGCTGGTGCCTTGTGTGGCGTGATTGGTATGTTTTTGCCTCATACCATGTTTTGGGGGGAGGCCCAGTTACAAACTATGATTGATAAAGGCAGGACTCCGTTACCAGTTTTTGGTCAAGGTGATGAGCCTACTGCTGCCCTCACAGCGCTTGGCTTTTGTATGATTGACCACGAAGATGCGGCAGCGGTGCGAGCCGGCTTCAACATGGGTTGTGCTTTTGCTATCACCACGGCAAAAATTGTTGTAACTGGTTTGAGCCTCGGAACAGGGATCATAGGAGGTCATTTCTGGGGTCCACTCTTTTCTGGTTGTGCCGCTAGTCATCTCTTGTCTGATATTACCAAGTGGCTTGACAGGAATTATGGTATCGCTGGCGCCCTTGCTGCTTACCCTTGTGTGACAATTCTTTGCACAATGGGATCTACCCACGTTGTTACTTTCCGTGCACATACAGCAATTATGCTTATTCTTACGCTGACAATTTCAGCGTTCGATCCAGAGGGGGACGACGAAGGCGGAGGAGTTGCGGTGGCAGGCGACTATTCGGCTGTTTTTCCGCTTCTAGTCATTTCTGTCTTTGTGGCTCTGATGATTTCTCGCCAGACAGTGTTCTATGGAGCCCAGCGAAGTCGGGGTGACATTATGGCGCTCCCAGAAGTCTTGTGCGAACCAGGAAAGGAAGGAATGCCAATGGTGTTGGATTACGAGCAAGATTTTTACGAGGAAGACTACGATGAAGACTACGATGAAGACTCGGTACCGAGTTCTGGTGATTCCGCGGCTGAACTGGATCACGTACCAGCAAGGCCACCCAACGATCAGTCGCTGACACAAGATGACATTGAAAAGGAATTCAACGACAAGGCTGGTGCAATGGCTGCAAATTTGGCTGCTCCTGAGTTTACAACGGCGCCGAACAATACTGCTTCTCCAAGAGGGAAAAGACCAAGTTCAATTGGAAGTCCCGCGGGGGGAATGAGCCCTCTGCCGCCCAGACCACCCTTAAATCCAAGTGAACAAGCACCCACTTATAGTGGACCAGATAATGTTGGTTTGGGAGAACTCTCGTCGTCGCGCCTTGACGAACTCCTCGCAAAGCCCTTGGATGTCCAGCGCCCTATGAAACCAAAGCATCGGCGCATTCAGAGTGCTCCAGACGTCAACTTTGGTGGAAAACGTTTCCGGTCTGCACCTAGTAGTTCCGAGAGGAACGTGATCGCAGGGGACAATGTTAGCTCGGGAGTTGGACAAGGTGGAGGTGGCAGTGGTCGTCACTCCAGGGCTGATAGCTTTGGATCTCAAGCTTCGGTAACGCGCGTTGCGACTTTTGGTCACCTCACAACAGAGCAGCCTTCCCTCATGGATCAGGCTCGTCTCCGTGCCGCTACAAGCGTGATTGTGGAGAGTCGCCATGTTCGGTATCCAAGCATGCCCAACAACGTTCGTGTTCCTCGACCCCAAGCACGCTCCCACAGCCGTCAAGGCTCTGCTTCCAGTTCAAGAGGCGCGCACAGCCGCCAAGGCTCTGCTTCTAGTTTTAGAGGCTCCCACAGTCGCCAAGGCTCTGCTTCCGGTTCAAGAGGCGTCTCTCATGAATCCCGATCGTCACTTCCGGTTACTGTAGCTCTTGCGGTGAAAAATAATGGTTTGCCAGCGAGTGAAGTAGAACGCGCTTATGCAACCGCTGTAAACCGTGTTGAGCCAGGGACGGATTCCAAGCGGAAGGGCAACTGATCTGAATCAAGGATGTGAAGCACCAATCTGAAGAAATGAAGTTATGACGGCCACTTCTGTACTGAAGGAGTCCGAAAAAATGGCACTATATTATTAGCGAGGCATTGATGAATAAATAACAACAGAACTATTAATATGTTATACAACCCTGTTTGATCACTTAGGAAATAGTTCAAGCGTTTCCCGCGTTCTTTGAAGAAACTTTTAACTTTTCTGCGCATGGACAATGCCTTTCAAATCACACGCCGGGTTTTCCTGACAGTAGGCTCTCTTTAAGTAGGAGATTCAAAGCAAAGCGACTATTTGTTTCTTCTGTAAACAAGCCTTTCAATTTGTAAACGAATTTTGTCTTAGCTCAACAAAGTTCTGGAGTATCTCTATGTGATTGCTACCTACTGCCAATGAGTAATTGCAACGACAGCAAGGGCTCAAATGGTAGTTTGATTTGTGTTCAAACGCACACAAAATAATAGAGTACTACAGCAACCATAGTTTTTGTACTTTAATGCTTCGAGATGGACTTAAATCTCCCAGGCTGTCCATAATTTCTTCTCAACCCAGTCAGTCAAATCCATTCTCGACGTAACTTGCCATGATCGATGAATGAGGGAGATTTAGTGAGGCCAGTGGAGAGCTATGCCACTAATCGTTGGTTTTTATTACCTGGTAGTTCACGAAACCAAAGTCATTCCCACTCACGAAAGGTCCTCATGGGCGGTTATTATTGATTTGGACACCCGGATACTGATTTCTGTTGACGCCTCATCATTGATATTTTGATTGGGCTTCGTGATTTCGATCATCGACGCTCTAGACTTTGCATTCTCACCTCTCACAGTTCCTGTTTCCTGTTATCACAAAACATCCAAGATCAAGGCGGTGTGTTAGTACCATACTGTTCCGGATGCAGTCGGATGATACTATTATATTATTATAAATTGTGAGCAAAAAAATCTTACTTCCGTATCGCATTTCTTTGTTTCTGTTTCAATCATCATGTCCGCTGCCACCAAGTCTTCAACTGTCTCTATGGATTCCTCTACGACTCAGACGGAAGATGTCGCTGTCGAGAAACCGTCTCCCAAGCGTGAGTTATTTCGCATTTCTTCATTACGCCTTGTTAAAAAAATTCTCCAACTCCATGTCGAAGGAATTCCATCATCTAATTTTTCGATCGGTTTCCTTTTTTCCCCCCTGCCATCGGCATTATTTGTTGGTTAAATCACAGCGGAATCTGGTCTCAAGAGCTTTTTAAGTGGCGGATTTGGTGGAGTATGCATTGTGCTCGTCGGTCATCCCTTGGATTTGGTCAAGGTCGGTGCATCGTATTTTTTCTTTCGAGAGGACAATATTATTTTAATGTAGTTTCTGACAAATCCTGTTCTCGATATGCTCTTTTCAAAAATACGCAATTCTTTGATTTACAATTATGAATATTATTGAATGTCTTTTTCAACCTGGAATATTAGGTGCGAATGCAAACCGGTGCTGTGAGCGGTTCTGTCCTTGGTATTTTAGCCAGCAATCTGCGTAATGAAGGAATTGCCGGTTTGTACCGAGGAGTGTCAGCTCCACTCTTGGCCGTCTCTCCCATGTTTGCTGTCAGCTTTTGGGGCTACGATATGGGCCAACGCATCGTGCGATGGTGGGATAACCAGCCTATTGGCCAACTATCTATATCGCAGTGCGTTGTAGCTGGTGGGTTGAGTGCCATCCCTGCTACGGCTCTCATGGCACCCAGCGAACGCATTAAATGCTTGCTTCAAGTGCCCAATCACCCATACAAAGGATTTATGGATTGTACTGCCTCCGTGTTAAGAGAAGGAGGTGTTAGGAGTCTGTTCAAAGGTACGGCTCTCACGTTGATGCGAGATACTCCAGGTAGTATGGCATGGTTCGGCACCTATGAGTTTACAAAGAAAGAAATGATGAGAATTCAGGGGATCGACCCAGAGACAGGTGCCCTATCTCCTTTAGCTGTGTTATCAGCGGGAGGTTTTGCTGGAATGGCATGCTGGTCTGTTGCTATTCCCGCTGATGTTTTGAAATCACGATACCAATCTGCACCTGAAGGCACCTATTCTGGCATTTTGGATGTCTACAGCAAATTGGTAAAAGAGGAAGGGTTTTCTGCCATGTTTACTGGAATTCGTCCTGCTTTAATCCGTGCCTTTCCAGCCAATGCAGCATGCTTCCTTGGAATGGAAGTAGCCCGAAAGTTTCTTGCTTTTTTGGATTAATGCTAATTCCTGAACGTCTTTTGTGAATAATGCAGAATCAAAGATCCATTTGTTTCAACGTAGTCAACGCTAATGGGAGTGCCTCAAGACGCTGTGTTGTTACATACATAGTATCATACATAGAATGACTATGTCAATAGACTAAATTATTGTCGTGTTCTCTACTAGAAAATAGAAAATAATGGTTTTTTATTACAGTAGACTAGCAGAAGTAAATAATTTTAAGATACGCTCACTCGCTCGTTTCAATCACCCGAATGAGTCCCGTAACGACTAAACTATCAGGCGAGGCCTCACCTAAACAAATCGAGATGGCGATGCTTGTTTCGAGCCCGCCAAGCCCATTCAAATGCCAGTGTTTATATTAATGGCAGCATCGCACAGGCAATGATGCATTCGCCTCCGTATCGGAAATTGTAATTCATTTGTTGGACCAACGTAGACTAGTTGAAGTAGTGTGTTCTAATTTGGCCGTATTCCGAGTAGTTCTATCGGCTATTATTTATTGCTGCCTCACACTCGTTATTACGCCGGAAATTGAGCGGACCAAAGTGAATTAATTTCTGGTCGAACTGTACACTCGAAAAGAAACTCCAGCCATAGACCACCAAACACCAAACATCAAACCATGTCGACGATGACACCCACCATGGCGGAGCGTGAGGCAGAACTCGCGGCACTGCAAGCTGCCTTTGACGAGTATATTGCTAGCTCTCGCGAATTGGAAGAAGAGTTAGATGCGGAGTTGGCTAAGATGCGTAAGTTCCTGCTCGGCCGAGTTTCAAGATTTCCTGGAGTCATTTTCGTTGTGTGCAGTCTGTCTACAGGCTTTTCCTTATTTCTTCATTCGCATCTCACAAAACTACATAAAAACTATTGCATACTTCACCGCAACTTCATACTGTATCAATAGAGGAAAAGCTAGCGGAGTCTTCTGCTGCCAATGCTGCTTTGAGCATGCAGTTGGAGAATATTGCACCGCAACTGACCAGTCTTGAAAATAGTCTTACCGACTCGAGAAGGCAATGGAAAGAGGAGCAGCGACTGCGTCGTCAAGCTGAACAGGCGCAAGAAATAGCCGAGGGGCGTCTCCGCGAACTTGATGGATCCATCCAGCAAATGCAACGAGAAAACGATGCTCTACACGAAGAACTAGCCTTTAAGGAAAGCGAAATCGAAGAAAACAAATTGGAGATGGAAATCGAAAAGGAACAGCTTCGGGAAGAATTGGAAGAAATTCGCGGAGACTTGATTGCAAAAGCCAAGCAACTGGAAGCAACACAACAAAATCAGAGCATGTCACAAAATGGTGGCGGAAACAACGCATCAGCGATGTCGACCGCGGACGATTCGTTCCGGACCGACCCAGCCGACTCGTCCCAATACGCAGATGATGCCTACGCCAAGAAACTGGAAGAAGAATTAGAACTGGTCACTGAGCAGTTGATCGAAACGGAAAAGCGTCTGACTTCGACGGAGGACAAGCTCCGAGCTTCGGAAACCCTGGCAGCTCGGCTCGAGAGCAAACAACAGCAATTCGATGAAGCATCCACTACGGAAAATCAAAGGAACATGGAATTGATCAAGGAGCTTCAAAAAGAAAATGCCGATCATCTGGAGTCTCGCCACGAGATGAGTGAAGAATTGGAACTGACCAAAGAAAAATTCCGACAAATCGAAGCAGATCTCAAAGCGCACAATGAGCGCGAGGGAGATTTGACCAAGAACGCCGATCAGCTTCGAGCGGAACACCGGGATGAGTTGCAGAAGTTGAAACTTCAGTTGCAGGAGATGGAAATGGAAGCCAAAACGGCTAAATCCGAAGTTGCCGTCATGGAAAAGACACTCAATGAATCTCTTCAAAACAATACATCGGAAAATTTCAAGCTCAAGGAGGAAATTGCGCACTTGAACAAGGCACTCGACAACAGTAAGAGTGATTACCAATCCTTGCTGGACGAGTTGGAAGCCGTATCTTCTCGATTCGACGAGGCTGTGCAAGAGGCGGAAAAGACAGGCCGGGAAGCCGCCACTCGCAGCATGCGTCAAGAAGCAGAAGCCAAGGCTTTGCATTTCAGACAAGAACTTAAGAATCTGGCTGACGAGAATGAAGCTTTACAAGCGAAAATCGACGACGCCGAATTCGCTTTGGGCCAGGTGAAGGATACGCAAGACAAGAACATCGACAATGCCCTGGCGCAAACCGAAATGGTCAAAAAATTGCAGCAACAGCTTGTCAAGGCCAAGGATGACCTGGTTTCAAAAGACAAGGAACTTTCGGAAATGATCGCCAGTCTTGAGGAACGACTAAGTAGTTCTGATGAGACGATCACGTCGCTCGAGCGCGAACTAAATTCTGCCAAAAGCAAGCTTGCCGAGACAGAGTCGCGCATGATTGTCTTGAAACGACAAATGGGCAGCACCGATCGAAATTCTGCACAGTATGCTAATCGAAGAAAACTCGACGAATACCAAGGAGACGGCGACGAAAGTGAAAGTCGAGACGACATTAGTCGCCTTAAGTCGTTTGACACGGATGATTCGGACCGGTACTTTCGCTCGCCCAGACGCCGTGCCCGTTCCTCCTCTCCCATCTCCGTGGATCGCCTTGGATATCGCCTGTCGGAAGAAAATAAGAAATTTAAGGAATTGCAAGCAGAATTTGACGCTCTTAAGGATCAAAAGCGTATGGGCGAAGCCCGAATCAAGCGTCTAGAAGAAGATTGCCGTGTGCTCCAGCAGCAAGTTACCAGTGGCTCCAATAATCAAACTGCAGGTGCTGTCACTCAAATGTCTCGCTTGTCTTCTATTGGCGCAACTGATCACGGCATGGACATTATGACTGACGAAAACGATGGCGGGAGAAGCCGCTTGGATGAGCTCATCGACTCGAGAGATGATCATTTGATGGCCGAGGAACTTCGAGCTCTCCACCACAAGTGCAATGCTCAACGCGAATACAATGCCCAACTGCTCAGCAAGATGTTAAGTATGCAAGGAAACATTCAAGTCTACTGCCGTGTCCGGCCCATGACTGTTAACGAAATTCAACGAGGATGCAGGGGTGTTGTGGAAGCTCTATCGGAAACAGAAGTAGGGTGTTTTGATTCTCGAACTAACAAATGGAAGTCGTTTGCATTTGACCGTGTTTGGGGTCCTGACCAGTCGCAACAGTCCGTTTTTCAGGATGTGGAACCTGTAGCTCTCAGTGTTGTCGATGGATACAATGCCTGCATCTTTGCGTATGGCCAAACGTAAGTTATTGTCATTTCTTTTGTGTTGAAATGTCCGGTTTGACCCTGTTTAAGCTCTTGCAAATACCAACCAACTTGTTGTTTCTGCTCGTCAAATAAACAGTGGATCCGGAAAGACTTACACCATGGAAGGACTGGCTGAGGGGAACCAGTATGGCATCAGTTACCGTACCATTCAAAAGGTTTTCCACCTCTTGAATATGCGAGCTCAGCAGCAGAGAGCATCGGAGCTCATTGTAGGGCAGCCTGGCGAAGATCCGGAAGACGGCCCTGATGGCAGCAATGTACCCGGAAATGGCAAGTCAGTCGCCTTTACATTTGACCTCGAGTTGAGCATGCTCGAAATCTACAATGACGAGGCGTACGATCTTTTGGATTCCGTCTCATCATGTGTGGCCGATAAGATTGAACAAGCCAAAGCTGCTGGCGGTAAGGCATCGTTGGAGATCAAGAAAAGTAAGGAGGGACGCATTGAGGTGCCGAATTTGTCTAGACATAGCGTCGACACGATTGAGGATGTAATGAACTTGTTGAAGAAAGGAAACGAAAATCGTGCCACCGCCACAACGGATCTCAACGAGCATAGTAGTCGATCGCACATGGTTCTTCTCGTTCATGTCAATTCAGGACTCGATGGCATCCCCAGTAACAAGGGTTGCTTATATCTTGTGGATTTGGCCGGTTCGGAACGTGTTCGAAAGAGCAACGTCGATGGACAAGCTCTCAAAGAAGCTGGTTACATTAACAAATCGCTCTCTGCATTGGGTAATGTGATGGAGGCTTTGGATCGAAAGTCGTCCCATGTTCCCTACAGAGACAGCAAGTTGACGTATTTGCTTCAGGATTCTCTGGGTGGTAATTCGCGAACCATGATGATTGTTACTGTTACGCCTACAGATATGGCCACCGACGAGTCGTCCCATGCCTTGCAATTTGCTACGCGTGTCCGCCGAATTCAAATTGGAGCCGCGCAGCGTAATGTGACCTCCAAGAATTTAGAGGAGACAGTCAAGACGCTGACACAAGAGCTGAAGACATTAGGCATGGCAAAGGAGAGATCCGAGAATCAATTGCACGCTCTCAAGCGCGATAATACTCGCATCCAAGATCGCCTGCAAAACCTTTCGCAAGCAAGACAACAGACCCGATCGGACACGCGAACACTCGATGTGTTGCGGAAGAATAATACCGATATGGCTGCTCGTTGGCAGAAGGAAAAGCGCATGCGCGAAGAGACTGCGGAAGAATTGGAAAAATTGAAGAATGAACTTCGGAAGTCCCAGCAGGCCGTTTCCAAGAAATCCCGCGAATACGAAAAGTTGGAGCAAGAATTACTGGACAAGGAGCAAAAACTGGACAAGATGCACCATGACTTGCAAGTGGCCAAAGATGCATCTTCGGCTGCCGCTTTGCGTGCTCGCAGAGCCCAAGTTCTTGGCGCTAGGGGAGGCCGCAACGTTCCCGTCGTTGGCAAGACACTTGTTGACCAGACCCCAATCCATAACAGCAACGGCGCAATACGAGCCACCGCTAACGCCTCAACCAAGTCAGGAGAGAGTGGTGACTCGGTTATTCACGGTCTTTTGTCGGGGACTAGAGGTAGCAGTCCTGCCCGTCGTGCGAATAACGCGCCTTTCGCCAGAAATGCTAGTCCCCTAAGGAAGTCTGGCTCCCACGGCGATGATGCGCCACCCGCGACAAGCCTGAGTGACAGTGTGACGGCATCTGACGCAGGCGCAAGCGTAGCAACGTCAGGCCAGGAATCTGAAACGCGGCAGCAACCCGATAGCGAGCAAGAACACGATATCGTCGAAATCCGAAACAAAGTCTTGGCGCTGCTCGAGAAGCATGACAAGAGTAAGGTAAATCGCATCGACATTATTATGGAAAAGTTTGCGGGCAAAGAGCATTTACTGCTGCAAAAAATGCAGCAACGATACGAAGGAAGTGGTGGCACTTCCCCAGCTCCATCCATCCAAAGACGAAACGAGTTGGCCATGGAGCGACACAAAGAACGTATGAGGCTTATTCGCGAGAAGCAACAAAATGGAAACTAACTGCTATGAAATCTTTGTTTTGCACTGGTACTCTGCATGCAAAATACCTTGGGTGTCTATAACTAAAGGAGATCTGCGGTATACTACGAGTACTTGTTTAGCCATTTAATCTTCCTCCTCACTTCCACCTATCAAAAAGGAGGCAACGACTTCACCTGTTCTTCTCCGTCGAATAATAATACTAGTAGTAGTCCCTATTGGTGTGGGTTGTGGCTGGTCCACCAAAATTTTGTGGGCATCTTTTTGATCCAACCCACAGTAACCCACAAAATTTAGCACACCAGTCACTTGTTGTGTGCGGTACTACTACTAGACTAGCTAGCAAGCACTCAGTACTCTGAGTAGATGAGAATCATAGATTGAGGATGGTCTTCCACTTGGACAGGCGCGACGACTGGACCAATCAAAATCGTTGGGCATCCCTAGCTTGTATCGAATGACGTTGCACCTAAGATTTTTCTAAGAAAAAAAAATCAATATTTCGAATTTTACAAGTCTACTTGATGATGAGTGGACTACTCGAGTATTTGCGCATCTTTACTTACTATATAAATTAAATCAAAATTTAAAAAAACTATTGCCATGGCTCTCCGATTTGCTGCTTCCCGCTCGTTGACTCGCGCCTTTGTGCCTCAAAACATCCGATTCTTCTCAAGTTTGGATCGCGCCCAATCAAAGGACAACTATGAAGCCGTGCTGGACAAATTCGCCCAGATTCGCGCCTGTGCTGTCCTGCGTACTGCCACTTCCGAGGCCTGTCCCAAAGCTATGCAAGCGGCTATTGATGGAGGTTTTAAAATTGTCGAATTTACGTTGACCACTCCCGACTGCTTGCATCATTTAAGTGATTTCCGTAAGAAGTACGATGGCGATGTCATGGTTGGATGCGGAACTATCATGAACACTACGGATGCCGAAAATGCCATCGATGCCGGTAGTGAATTCATTATCACCCCCGTTATGTTGCCCGATGTCATTGAATGGTGTGCCGAGCGCAATATTGTCTGTGTCCCAGGATGCCAGACACCCACCGAGTTGACCATGGCCTACCGGCACGGAGCTCCACTCCAGAAATTATTCCCTGGAGTCGCGGGAGGTCCCATGTGGGTCAAGGCTGTCAGCTCTGCTCTTCCTTTCTTGTCCATAAACCCAACAAGTGGTGTTGATTTGGACAATGCTGCAGAGTTCTTGAAGAACGGTGCAGCATCGGTCGGGCTGGTGGCTCCGCTCTTCGACCCCGCGGCTATCGCTGCTGAAGATTGGGACCAAATTTCGAAAAACGCCGAAAAAGTCATGGCAAATGTCCGCGAAGCTGGACCGTACCAACGCAAGAAGTGAGCGAATGCTTTGGTAGAAAATTGCAGCAGGGCTACAGGAAAAATGAAATTATGTTGTTGTAGGATTTATTTTTGATATGTTGTTTCTTGGAAGGAGTGTGGTGGTCGATATTCCAGTATTACACCAGCTGCGGATAAATAATAGTGGAAGCTATAGTCATTTCTAATTAATCTAATTTTCATGTATTCAATGTACCCTATAGCCGATAGTTTAGGTCAACGAAAAAATGCGGAATGGTTGATACTGTGCCAATTTGGAGAATTCAATAGCGAATATCACGCCCACCTACTTGGTGGAAAAGAGTGGATGCAATTTCATCGTTTGCACTTTTATAGCTTAAGGCTCTGCTAAGCTGATAGCAATGCACTCTTGACTACGTACTCCAAAAATACTGGAGCAACGAGAGATATCTCGAGTACAAAACCAAAATCTTTGCTCCGTCATCTAATAAGACTACCTGGTGGTACGGTGGTGTACAGTACGTAGTACTCTACAATAGAGATTTTGGGGGCTCGGGTCGTCATGATCCGCCTGTAAGCCCGTGCGATGCATAGGCGTTGGAAGTACACAGTGCAACGTCAGTAGATCTAGTCTCTGATTGTTTTTCCTTGATAGCAAAGATTTGTTGTGAGAAAGCAAGAAACACTACTATATCACAAATTCAACTTGAAACCTTCTGTTCAATACCATGATGTCCTTTACCAGCCGCATCGCTCGCCCTTCCACCTTTTCGTCGCTTGCACGCCGTGCTTTCGCAAGTGGCCCTGCCAGTGGCGGAGAAATTTCGGACGAACTCCTTGGCCGCCTCGGATCCCTCTCGACGCAGGCGCTCGTCGATGGACTTTGGGTCATGGGCTGGCCTTCTGCGCAGATTGACGGAGCTCGGGCATTGGCACCTGGAATGAAGTGTGTTGGACGTGCTGTTACGCTCAAATTTGTTCCTGCTCGTCCTGATATTGCTGCTGACAAGCCTGCCGGAGGAGAAAGTCCCGAGTATGAGGCGTTTGAAAAGTGTGGACCCAACGAAGTACGTTTTTTCCTTCTAATCTGTGTGCGCATAGATGATGGGCTGACAATGCGTCATTGTTCTCACACAAAATGCTATTTACCATGAAAAATGCTAGGTTCTCGTCATGGAAAGCGTTGGTCCACATGAATCTGTTGGCGGAGATATAAAATTTCTTCGTTTAAAGCAACTCAAAGTGGGAGGTTTGGTCACCGACGGAAGTGTCCGTGATACTGATGAGATTATCAACTACGGATTCCCTTGCTTTTCTTACAGCACTACTGCTCGACAAGGACCTGCTGCCATGGTATGTTGAAATCCTGCAGAATGTAACCGCTTTATTATGAGGCGTCATATGCTAACTGTATCCCCCGCCAATTCATTTCCAAACCTCGTTTATAGCAACCATGGAAATGTAACGACGTGGTGACTCTTAGTGGAACTGTTGTCCGACCGGGCGATGCAGTCGTAGGAGATCAGGTAAGTTGTCATGATGATCAAAACTTAATGACATGATTACGTCTGGTCAGCTCATTTTTTTCGCCTGCTCAATCTGCATTGCAAGGATGGAGTCGTTGTCGTCCCTGCCAAGGTAGCAGAAAAGGTCTACAGTATTGCGCATGGTCGAGAGGAGATTGAAGAAATAGTCAAGGAGGAACTTATTAAGAATCCTGGACCACCCGGAAAAGTAAGTTCGATACAGTATGGGCTGTGTTGTGTTGATTCATTTTTTCACTGATTCTATTTTTTTGCAACATTACCTTGTGCGACCGCGCGCACCCATAAAACAGTACTACCCCTTTGTGTCAGGAAAGGTTAAGCACGATTCCCCTCTAGCTCAGTTGCTTGCCAAGCATGGAATTACTCCCGAAAACAGCAACCAGTTTGAGGGTTGTGCTGACTGGTAGGCACAGACGAAGATATAATCACATGATCTCAAGCTACTACATACTGCCTGAATTACTGAATGAAGTGAATTTTTATTATGTACTATAGAATGCTTATAGAGAGAAGCATACAAGTCACGGGAGAACTCCTCGGCCATCCATTTCGTTGTTTTCTCTTGTCTGCATTGAATGAACTTGTTAGTTGTAGAAAAGGTCTGGTGTAATATGCCAAATCTCTTTACACCTACGATATTCTTTCAGCGTGTAGTTTCATGGAATTTTACACAGTTTCCGGTGACTTACGAATAATGTCTTCTGGAAATCAGAATGAAAGTTAAGTCGAAGAGGCGATCAACCGGTTGGCGCTTGTGCCTTGCTCTAGCTGCTGTATACCGCTCATTTCTCATAACGCCACTTTTTGTAATCGAACTTGACGGAAGCATTCCTTCACCATGGTATATTCACTGTCGCAAGATCCCTTAGTTATGTTACCAGCACCTTCTTCGTTCAACACACACTGTGCATACGCGGAGATCTGCGATGGACAAGCCGTTTTCATCTGTTGAAAAGCCAATGTCAAACGATTTGGAGATTGTCGTCGGATTGAACCCTCCGTGGCTTGTTGAAGTTTGCTGGTGGCCGTTCCTCGGATCATATTGTGCAATTTTTGTAATGAGTTTGTTGGCTCAAAGCTGGGTCTAATGGATAATGGAACGATTGATTTCGAACTCTTAAAATAAAAATAATGTGAGAAAGGTATGGCTTCCTGCCTCTCGAAGCATTGTCCTCGAGGTTGTTTTTCCAAATTCTTCAGACCTCGCGTATTTCCAGCCACAGTAGGGATTAGGATAGGCAACACATGGTATCTACTGCTCTAATAAAAGGGAATACTTTTTCAATTAGGAGCCAGATATTAACTAGAGGAATTAGGAGATTTATTTTTCATTTAGGAGATTTTTTTTCTAAGTAGTAGACTACTCTACTACTACTTGTTAACATACAGTACTACTAGGTTTAGTACTAGTAGCCACTCTTGACTACTATTAATGACTGGTACAATACTAGAAACCGGGGGCTAGTCTGTCTGTCACCCAGCAAAGTTGATTTTTGATAGGCATACCATTGGATAGTCTTTTTAATCCTCTATTCAGTGATATAAGTCTTGTAATGATCTGGTTGTTTTTCATAAAGAAAAAGAAGTTTCAAACTTAGAGTTAACAGGTGAGAGGACTGAGCCAGAAAGTAAACTTCAAGGTCCCCTAACTCAAAATATTTTTAGGGTTCTCTGGATGATGGACAGATTATAGCCCCCGGTTTCTATTGCACCAGTCAATTTATTTCTCTACTACTAGGGTCTAGCTATTCCAATAGCTACCACCAGGTAGCTAGTTCTACTACTAGTAGTAGATATTGTAATTTTGACCAACGTTTGTCCAGAGGTTAAAATTACCTAATAAGTAGTAACACACAGTTGATCTTGAGGAAATCAAATATTTGAAAGTGTTCTTATTCTAAAAAAGTAAGTTCATTATTTCTCATTTTGCTTAGTTTTAAACCTGAGTTGTGAAGTTCAAATTCCAATGACTCATACCATAGCACCAGTTTTAGAGGCTAGGCTTTCAGTCTTTTTCAAAGACTGATTTGACTCCTCCATTTCTTCTACCTTGATTTGATCATAACAACTGACAAAAATGCCAATGGAGATCCAAAAGGCAAGCCAAACTGAGTAATAAAGATCACCCACAGATTGACCTGGCCCACCAATGCCAGTAATCATTCCTGCAGCAGTTCCAAAGAGCAGCAACAGAAAAATGGACAGAATGCCCTCAAAGTGGGCACGACTATGTTCAGAAAACCACCTTAATGGTACCAAAATTCGAACAAATAGGACGAGACCACAAATGAGCAAAGCCGTTGATGGAATGATCATGGCCAAAATCGTTCTGGAGCAGAATGTAATGGCTGAGTTTTGAATCTCAACGATATCGCACTGGTCAGAAATGGTGTGCCAGATGTGGCCAGCAGCACCCAGAATAACAAAGCAAACTTTGCCCATAACTGACCACATCACAACCATGTACGGCTCATTCTTGATGTTCAATGCATCCTTCACGAAGGAGGTTAGTTGCAATCCAGCTGTTACGATGGATGCCCAAGAAAAGTAGTAAATATTGGCCATTTCGATTTCTCCAACTCTATTGACTGCCCAGGAGTCACCAGAGTGCATGGTCAACAGCAAATTTGCCAGCCAGGTCCAAAACATCAAGAGGGACAAAATGCCGCCAACCAAAAAGCGGGAAACAACTGTGTATGTTACCTTTGATAAGCACAGCAGGAAGAGAATTGCCGACAGTAGAGCTACTGCTGCTGGAGCCAGCATCATGTATTTCTCAGGAGAAGTCAAAACAAAATTCTGATTCTTGGCAGCATCAAAGGCTGATCCTGCCGAAACTGTAGAGAATGCAGACAACATGAAAAATCTGCGGAGACGTTTTGCCCGTTCCCGCTCAATCTCGTCTCTAATGGTCTTTTTCTTGAGCTCTGGGGTTGAATCCATAGACTTTGATCGTCCTGCCGCGGACTGTGGTGTACTATTATTTGCTTTTATGCCTTCAGTGGAGACGCCCTCTTGAATATCAGAAAGACCGGGAGCTTGATAGGAAGATGTTTGCTTTTGTTCTTGGCCCGATGAATGGCGATGATGATCGTCATCATGATTGTGAAGAATTTCGAAGTACTCTTCGATACATCCAAGGCAGATGCGAAGACACAGCAAGAACGATGCCCAACTACTGTAGTAGAGATTTGAGACGCGCGGTGCTGGACCCTGGGTAGAACTTACCCATAGGGCGTTCCATCCCAACCAAATACTAAGCACGACGCTCAACAGCAATTCCGAGCGGAGGGGCAAGTGATGACGGTGGTTTGTCGCCATCAGTTCCAGGGCGAGTTCGTGGTAGGCAAATTGTCCACCGCACGCTTCCAAATTCAAAGCTTCTAAGTAAAGAGCGTCAGCCGCTGCGCTCCGCCTTGTTAAGAAATGACAGAAGATCGCTGTCGAGCATAGAATGACCGAGATGAAGCCGCTCAGCAGCGAAAAGAAGGTTCGTCGACAAAGTTGTTCCGATAGATTGCTGTCTTGTGCCGCGAGAGTTACACAGACTTCACCATAGGACTTTTTGTTCTCAATGACATTCCACCAGTTACTGTGATTTTCGTAGTAGAGATAATCATCGTCATCGAACAAGGATTGAGCAGCGGGTAGCAAGATTTCGTGGAAAATATGAGCCGAAGTTGCCACAACCACTAGACTGGAAAGCAACGCTGCACCCCAAAGTCCCGTTCTCACTCTAAGTTGATAAAATGTGTGGAACCATTTGATACGCGAGGAGTTATATTGTTGGGATGTTGCTTCTTGGTGATTTAGCAGTGACTGAGGCGACAATTGCTTTTGAAGCATGGAATTGTCCATGGACGACTCAAGCATAGGCGATCGTTGCGCAGCAAATGCAGTGCGTTTCCAAGTCAAGGCATGATTTGAAGCTGCTGAGTTGCCACTCGAGTTGAGATTGATGATTGTCGGCATACCAACAGGTAGCTTGGGAAGCCAGTGCTGTCTCACAAAAGCTCCACCAAGCTGATAAAATATAAAAATCGCAATAAGCTCTGACATCCTAGAATTAAAATTCAAAGCGTAAGAAAGATGATGTGTAAAACAAGAACAAAGACAACACTATAGTACCTTACGTACCATGCCGTGTAGTATAAATTCGCATTGTCGGCGACCCGACCCATACCATCGACAGCTGCGAGACTGGTGTAGGGATTATCCGTATTGTTCATTCGAGGTTGAAGCATAACCAGTACGATGCCCACCGTCCAGACAATCAGGATTAGTCCGGATACAAAGAGGAGTGGGAGATAAAATGAATAAAAACAGGGAGGACTTTGTGCCACGAGGGATCGTTTAGAATCCGACAGATTCTGGCTTAAACTTTGACTGGCGTAGGAACGTTGGTGCTGCCTAAGAATACCTAGTGCCGAGAGAGACCCCAAAGCCGTCACGATACCCACGGGAAGCATTACACGATGGAACATTTTGCGCTGTACAATATCAAAACAATTATTCGCAAACAAGTCAGCAATGAATACCAATCAAACCAGAAAGATAGGACCACAAGTACAATTTGGGACTCACGCAAGTTTGCTTGACCTCTAGCATGGCCAATTCTGATAATGCAGTCTCTTCATCGTCCTGATCGTGAGCATAGTTATAAGCGTAATCACCACTATCAGCAGCTTGCTGTTGTTCATAGCCTCCACCTTTAGAATTGTACTCTCCCAATAAAGCCAAGATAGCATCGGCTTCATTCGAAACACAATGCAATTGGGCATCCCAAGCGGATAAAAGCGCTAATGTTGTTGTCAGGAAAAGCGCTGCAAAAAGAGCTCTTGGAATTTTGTAAGGATTTCGGTTGCTTTCGTGGTGTCGGAAGGGATGTTGCCAGGGCAATTTCAGGATGTTGATGGGTGCGCGTTTGCGAAAGCCACCAGCAGGATGGGATCCATGAAAAGAACTATTTTCTTCTCCATCTTGTGCATTATTGTCATCCTCAGTAACACTAATTTGGTCCGCGAAGAGAAACGATGGAGCCACGATTTCAGGTGGCCGAGTAGTAGCATCCAAAGCGTAGGAGGGCCACCGATGGTACTGATGGGGATTATGCTTAGGGTTTTGATTGGTCATTACGACATTTCCAGCCCTGACGGATTGCGCTGCAGCTTCTGCTGATGGAGTCACCGGTGCGTTAATGCTTGTGGGTGATTCCTCGTCGTGTAGCGGCCGGTTCATGTTTTCGGTAAAGCTGGAAGCGACCCCTCGATTTAGTTCTTCAGAAAAGCTGGTGGTGCTCCCCGTGTCCTCTCTTTTTCCCTTTCTGCTTGTAGCTTTATTCCAACATGCATGTACTCGATTATTAGCTGAGGGTAGAGTAGTAGTAGCGGGGAAAAGAGGTCGGACGCATTAAAGTAAAAAGATATTCCCGAAATATTGTGTACTGTAAATATTAAGTACTCGAATTAAACGAACAACTGCTCTGCTGTACTCTCACTCTCACTAGTAGTACCTGGTAGCTAGTACTCGAGTAGACTACTAGCTACTACTAGTACAACAAGTAGCTAGACCTAGCTAGTAGTCTACTAGTAGTTGTGTAGTAGCGACGGGTACAGTAGTTCATTAATTTCAGATTAGATAATAATAATGATTGAGAAGCACAAAAAACGTTGTAACGGCTATGTGAAGCACTCACAAATTAAATTTACCAATGCAAACTTACCAAACACTAACACAGGGTTAAGGATTCAACAAGGCACGAGAGGTACAGCCATCCCCCAACTATGGTCTACTGCTTTCTGTTCTTCAACAGTTTGGTGAATACTGAACGACCAATCACAGTATTGAACCTTGTCTGGTTCATTTTTTATTACGAATACTCTATCATTTTAGAGCTAGCAAAGCTTTTGGCTGGAGGCGGGAATTTGCGGACAGGTGATGCGCAGCGCTGGTGCTATAGCCAGCCTTCTACTACACCACAATTAGTGAGCCTACCGACAATATCACCACCGGAACCTGCCTGCATCACTTTTATAGCTTGGATCGATTTATGAAGACGGGGGGGGGGGAGGACAAGTTTGAGCGAGATGAGTACTCTAGCTACTAGTAGTCTAGTAGTACAACCGAAGAAACCTTTTTTGCCCAGAAAAGCTCAGGCTGGACTTTGGAAGGCTACCAACTCGTGTCTTAGTAGTTCACGAATGACGTCTTTCATGGAAGTTTTCATTTTCAGCATTTTTGCTGGTTTTGCGCTTCAAATTGCAGCAAAGAAGCTCTGTTACCACCAAATTCGAGATTTTCCCTGACTCGAGTTTGCTATCCTTTTTTTCGAGATTTTTGGAACTCGAGATTATTTGACGATTTAGTGTATCACCAATTTCGAGATTTTTTTCTCTC
>Ga0100402_1001006_pt1 | contig 32914 bp, 46 predicted proteins | sample CryGeyme20150102_FD_80419 | JGI IMG/M metagenome (GOLD analysis project Ga0100402, IMG submission 80419) | Groundwater microbial communities from Crystal Geyser aquifers in Utah, USA - Crystal Geyser metaG 2015-0102 | ecosystem: Environmental > Aquatic > Deep subsurface > Groundwater | place...
TGAGCCTTTTGATTTCAGAATAATTCGAAAGCAAAATAATGCCGTTCTTTTCTCAACTTACGGCAGAAATTTTGTGTTCAGCGACCACTACCTCTAAATCGGAACTCAAGTTGACTCTTAGTTTATTTACGGTATCGGAGAGAGATTCCTGGAAAGCTTCAGAAAGACTGATGGAAAGTGGACAGTTTTCAATAGAGATAGAGGCCAGGTCATCGATAAAGGAGAAGGGTTGCAAACTTATGGTTACTTCCCATTCTACTTGTTGAGGGAAGGAGGGCATATTTTCCACATAAACTATCTCAGAAGCTCCAACGCCATGGATATCATCAAGTCAACTGAAAACAACAAGCACTACATAACTTATAAGGTCATTGGAGGCATTTTCGATTTCAGATTCTTCTTGGGAGAGCAAAGTGCAGAGGCCACTCTCTAAAAAATGAATCTTTACATGGGACGTGCAGCTATTCCTCCTTTCTGGAGCTTGGGTCACCACCAGTGCAGATGGGGATACAAAGATGTGAGCTACCTTTAAAAGGTTCTTTAAAATTTTGAGAAAAATGAGATTCCTATTGACACTATATGGAGTGACATTGACTACATGGTTGACTATGAAGATTTTACCATTGATGAAGAAAGATTCCCCTTAGACAGAATGAAGGCAATTACTGACAAATACAGATACATTCCTATTATCGACGCAGGAATCAAGACCAGTGGAAGTGCCTACGAAGAGGGGCTCTCGAGAGGAGTTTATATCAAGGATGGCTCAGGCTCAAAACCCTATGTTGGAAAAGTTTGGCCAGGATCAACCACCTTCGTTGACTTTTTCCATCCTAACGCTACCAAGTACTGGCAAGAGATGTTGGATAGACTATACACGAAGGTCAAGTTTTCAGGTGTTTGGCTTGATATGAATGAGCTTGCCAACTTCTGTGATGGAGCTTGCCAAAGTCCCTCCGAAGCATCAACCTTCGACTACTCTAGAGATTTGCCTTACCACCCAGGAAGCGATAATATCGAAAGTCATACCATTTCATTGAATTCAACCCACTATGGAAATCAGAGCGAAGCCAATGTTCATGCCTACAGTGCTTTCCTTGAGACCTAATCGACTCATGCTTTCCTGAAGAGCAAAGATGTCAGGCCCTTCATTATCACCAGAAGCTCTACTTTTGGCTCCCAAAAATATGGATTCCATTGGACAGGAGACAACTATGCATCCTGGCCTTTCCTTAAAGGGTCCATTGCTGACAACTTCAACAGCCAGCTGTTTGGAATCCAGATGGTTGGACCCGACATTTGTGGCTTTGGAGGAAACACTACTGAGTAACTCTGTGCAAGGTGGTATCAGCTGGCCACACTTTATCCCTTCTCCAGAAATCATAACGCTAATGATGCAAACGATCAAGAGCCTTATACAATGGGAGATACTGTTCTTCTTTCTGCCAAGACGAATCTCAAACTCAGATATTCTCTGCTCAAATACATGTATTCTTTATTCATCAATAAGCGAGGATTAGGAACTATCTGGAGGCCCTTGTTTTTTGAATTCCCTCAGGACAACACTGCATCACTTGATGAAGTTGCAGATACTCAGTTTTTGGTTGGCCCCAATTTGATGGTTGCACCAATCGTTGAGCAAGGAAAAACAGAGCGAAAGGTCTACTTCCCTGAATTACACTGGACCAATTTGTTGACTGGATAAACTTTTGAACCTGGAACTCACTTGATCAAAGAAGTCAAGCTGACCAGTCCTGTTCCTATTTTCATTCGTGAAGCCACTATCATTGCTACACAAGATGTGGAAAACGTTCTGAGCACGAAGCAACTCGATAACAAATTCCTCCTATCGATTGGAAAGATGAGACATGATACACGCCGCTCTAACTCAACTCACCAGATTTATGAGGCTGTGGGAGCAGTTCTTTCCATAAAAAACTATGAGGACAACACCGCTGTCGAGCTATGTTCCAGAACGGGCTGTGACTATGTTATCAATGCTGTTGTAAACATCTCATCAAGCAAGCGCACACTTGAGCTTGATGTACTTTATGCTGGAGAACTCCTCCTTAATCAGCAGATCTTCTTCACAGGAGTCAACATGGCCTTTGGTGACGAAGTGGTTGAGATCAGATTTGAAACTGCCATCGAAATCACTGGACCAAAGCGAGTAACTGTTGACGTTCCTGAAAGTGTGGGGAGATGGAACAGACCATAAGAATCTGGAAATCTCAACAAAGGTATCAGAAGGACGCTGAGCAAATGGAAGGAAATCTTACATTTAGATCAACCTAACTTGCACATCGAGTGATTAGATCTCAATAACCATATTGATTAAAGATTGACTGTATTAAAGTCCTTTCTGATTTATTCCTAAGATCGTGAGAGTAAGTCAGTGCTCGATTATCAGAGATAATTACACTATTTAGCCAATAAAAGCATAATGTCGGGAAATAAATCCAGCCTGAAGGAGTACAAAGAGCTCCAAAGAATCAAGCAGATGCTAAACCAACAAATGACAATTGGAGCTGTCTCATAATCTATCTCTCCAAACAAGTTGCCATCGATCAGATCCTAAAGAGCCAAGCCCAGACTTGACCGCTATGCAACTGAAAGGATCAAGTACCAAAACAATTTGACCAGCGTGATGGCAGATATAAGAGCTAAGATGGAATTGGACAACACTGAGGAGCTTCTAGCTCTCAAACCTCGGTTTTACAAAAATCGAGCATTTAGAACTCTACGCAGCTTGAAGGGTGATGATATGACTGTCAAAACTATGAGCCTCTCTCCCAAAAAGGATTTTGGCAGGATAGATATAGAGCCTCCTTTAAAAAGAAGAAATTCTCCTCGAAAGGTTAATAATCCTCAGGAGCAAACAAAAGGCAAATAATACAAGCTGGACCTGTTCAACTGTTAGCCTTGGTAAACCATAGATGATGCATAATTGCATAATTGTATCATTTGATTTTACATCCCACTTAGTCTTCTTCAGTTGATAATATTTTAAGATGTCAATCGGTTAAGTTTAAACTAGGTTGCACTCTCGCTACGACTACACGCGCCCTCCTATGCTTATTAAGCACTACAAACCCTAATAGAATAGTTCGCCTCTAAGTACAGATGCCTGTATGCCTTCCACAGAAACCTGCCCCGATGATCTTTCCCAGGATATCCTCAAGGAGTACATTATAAAAAATTAATTGCTGACGGCCCAAGTCCAAGAGTATAAAACTTTGGTCAAGCATCTTCAGAATATTGTTGAATAATTGGCTGTCGAAAATAAAAGATTAAATGAAGAGAGTGAAAGCATGGGAGTGTATAAAGACTATGTACAGGAAAAACAGAGAGGCCAAAAATAAATATTGAGGCAAACTCTTCCTTTGGACCTCATCACCGAATAAACTCATTCCAGCTAATCAATCGAGCTAAAATAGCTCTGGAATATCCTTAGATAAACCTAATTCACTAATATTAAGTTTTCAAACATCTAAAAAGAGACCCTTTTGCATGAGCTAGTTTGCTCTTTAGAAAAAGCAAGGGAGTTTGATGAATTTTTAAATGGAATCAAATAACTGCGTAGAAAAACTGGACATGTGAGTTCCCCTGAGGAGGAAGGTTTAGAATAGTTATGGAGTTGGTTGGTAACTGTGGCTACCAACTATCGAGACATACTTTAGTATAAGAAGCATCTGGCAAGTTCTCCTCCTATTCATCGAAGAAGTCGACCATTGTATTGACTATTTGATTTGCCTATCCTGATACTTCGGTCTATTATGGAATTAAGTTATATGCGGATCATAAAACCCTTTGGACTTGTCTGCTTGCTCGTCTTTCTCAATACAGTCTCTTCTCTGGATACAGAAACTCCAAGACTGACCCCTGAGCTCCCCGAAGTTGTACAATCTTAGGACTAGGTACGAGGTCCTCGTCAGTTGCTCTCTATCACTCGCAATGCCATAAGAATCACCCTTGACACTTCGACATTCAATACCATTACAGCAGGCCCCAGTGGTTCCACAACAGCTTTAAACCTTGCCTTCATAAAGAAAGCAATGACAGTTGCTCAAAATTTTTATCAGAACAGATTGAAGGTCTACCCTTTGAGCTCTCTTCAAGCACCTGGAACCTGTGTTGACTACACGCCAAGCCAGAATGATCAGATTTACGGTATTGGAGCTTCGGATCTTCACATATATGTACTTTACAAGACAGACTCTTCTTTGACCTATGGGGCAACTGGAGGGTCCTGCCAATACGACGGAGGATCTCTGCCAGATACTACTCTTCGGAAGGGAAGGCCAACCATGGGCCGAATAATATTCAACACTTACAATATCATCGACCAGCAAACCTCATTGACTAATGTGCTTTTCCAGTCTATAACTGCTACTGCACTTCACGAAACTATGCACATCTTGGGGATGGACTCTACTCTCTATAGTACCTGGCTAATCTCAGATTAAGCCAGTCCCAGTTTTGGAAATGTATATTCTTCAACGATAGTGTCTGGAACAGGCACTATCTCTGCCAGTCGACCCACAACAAACTACCTGGTCACTCCATATGTGACTGCCTGGGCTAGAACCTTCTTCAATTGCCCCACTCTTACAGGTATGGTTCTCTAAAATGAGGATGGAACAGGTCTGGGAGCAGGCTCACATTGGTAGCGCACAGCCATGTATGATGAACTGATGACTGCTACCTCCCTTGGAACCACCACCAAATATTTTTCGGCCCTCACCTTTGCAACTCTAAAAGACATGGGTTGGTACACTGTGGATGACACTTTCTATGAGACTAGTAACTATGGCTACCAAAAAGGCTGTTCTTTTGTGTTAGATGCCTGCTCCAGTGGAACCTCATTTACTGAGTTTTGCAATGCTGCCTCACAGTCAGGTATTTCCAGTTGTCAGACTAACTTTTTCGGCAAAGCTATATGCACCAACGATGCTGCTGCTATGGCCGATAGCTGTGGCATATACGGACCTTACACCAACTGCGTGGACCCTGCCACAACAGACCCTGGATATGCTTCATACACTCAGGAAAAGTACGCCACTAACAGCTATTGTATAGCAAGTACGCTGGGCACAGTTGCTCTTTCATCTACCCTCACATCTAGATGTTATCCCTACTCCTGCGGAACCAGCAGTGTGAATTTCACAATTGGCAGTTACACCATCACTTGCCAGAGTGCAGAAGCAGGTGTTCAAAAAACACTATCTGCGATGACTGGCACACTGACATGCCCTGATTTTGCTGCATTCTGCACCAACACCCGCAAGACTTGTTCCAACTGGTGCTCGAAGAATGGTTACTGCATGGGAGGAGTATGTAACTGTCTCTCTGGTTACTATGGAACAGACTGTAGCAAGACCAGCTGTACAACAAACACTTTCTATGACAGCACCACCTTGACTTGTGTAGCAATCTGCCCCTCTGGTTACTACTCAAACACATACAGTAGGTCATGCTAGCCTTGCCAAGCTCCATGCCAGCAGTGCTTCGGGTAGCCAACTATCTGCACAGGCTGCATTAGTTCTGCCTCCAATCCTCAGTACTTTTACTTCGGAACTTGCTATTCGAGTTGTCCATCGGGCACCTACACCAGTGGGTTCAATTGTGTAGCTTGTGATGCAACTGTTTTTTGCCAGACCTGCTCAATGACAGGGACTAACTGCACTTCATGTGCCTTTGACAGCACAAATAACATAACAAAGTATCTCAACCAGCCAAATTATGGTAGCTGTATTGACAATTGTCCTGCTGTGGGAAGCTACACCATCAAGGATGTGGTCAACAACGTCTGTGTGGCGACCTGTGCCTAGAATCTTGTGCTGACCGGCATCTAATGCACCTACTGCCCAAACAATTAGTTCAAGTTCGTGGCCAATAGCTCCTGCATCAGTACATGTCCTGATTTCTACTATGGGGATACCACCAAGTATCTTTGCGCACAGTGCGACTCCAGCTGCCTCAAATGTTCGGGGCCTTATGCCGAAAATTGTACTGCCTGCTCATCAACTGCCACCTTAAGGTATTGGTTGCTAAGCATGTGCTGGTCGGTCTGCCCTGGAGGGTACTATGCCAACGATACAGATAATGCCTGTCATATATGCCCAACAGCTATCAACTGCGGTAACTGCACCTATTCGACCGGTAGTAACTCGGTGATTTGCACCACTTGTGCCTATGGCTACTACTATCAGGCTTCATCTACTTCTTGCCTCTCCACCTGTAATTCTACGCAGTACCCGAATAAAGCCAATAATACCTGTTCTTCTTGTGACTCTGGCTGTCTGAGCTGTTCAGGGCCTTCCTCTTCGATGTGCTCGACATGTGTCGGACCATTGCTACTGGTGCAGAATGTAACTGGAGGGTACTGTATAGCGGGCTGTTAGCCTGTGGGATACACTCAATCAGGAACTAACTGTCTTGCGTGTGACTCTAGCTGTTACACATGCTCAGGGACAGCCAACAATGAATGCCTTTCCTGCCCAAATGGCACATACCTATCTTCAAACTACTGTCGGCTCGTCTGCCCTCCTGCCACTTTTCCTAATAGCACAACCAACACTTGCGATACCTGCGACGGCAGCTGCACATTTTGCTTTGGAGGAACCATTGACAACTGCACTGGCTGCATATCGGGAATGGTTCTCTTCAATTTCACCTGCACGCTTTCTTGTCCTTCGGGATATACAGTCAATCAATGGAGCGTCTGTTTTGAGAAATGGATAATTAGTGCTATAGGTATCATGCTTTTCCTTTTTGCAGTTATGTGATGCTTTGTTCTAAATATTTGCAGGAGTATTAATTATTCATTGTTAATGTTCATAAAAGAAGATTATCAAAATTTGAAGCTGTGATTGTCACGATTTCGTCCTCCCCATCCCTTACGCTCTCCCTGGTGCTGTCCCTCCCAAGGCCAATCCCTTTTGAGCTCGGCTTGGTGGCCCCTCACCAAGAAGTCTCCTTCAATCTTAGCCTTCTTGCTGCTTAAATAGTTGGGAGTCTTTCTTGCAAGGTTTGGAGTGTGCGTTCCAAAGGCCTTATGGTTAGTAGTCGACATTCTCGAAGGTTTACTCACAGTAGGAGTGTTGAAGGTTAATAGCATTTGCTTGGTCTATAGAAATTGTTTGGGTCTATTGTCACGATCTTTCACTTATTCCTGCTTGCTACCTGATTTTTTTTAAGCAAGGGAGAGAACTTCCTGGTAGTGTTTGAGTTGCAGCTAAAAGCCCAAGTTTGGGCAGATGTTTGGACGGCAGGAGCGAACGTGCTTGAGGGCAGGTGCAAAGGTCGTTTTAAACTTCTTCATATAGTAGGCTATCACCAAAGTGGCACTCTAAATAGGAAAAGAGATACTCTAGAGATTCCTGCTCCACAGTGTACCAAAACTCCACCTCTTTTTAGGTCTGTGTTAAAATTGGGGTACTCTCTTCGATGGTGGCGTTGGAGAGGTCGAAATAAGCCTGGATGTTTTAGGTCTTGAGGTCCAGCAGAGGGAAGACGACATGAGTCTGATCTGCTGGTATTTTGATGTGATCGAGGCCCGTGGCGGCGGTGATGATGGTGTGGACATTGTGTTATCGCATCAGATTTTAGTCGGTGGCCGCGTTGAGGTCCCCAAGCAGGAGTCCCCCTGTGTTGGCGTCCTTGTTGGCAGGCAGGATGACGTGGTAGGACCTGTACTCTTCCTGAGTATAATTATTATGAAACATCAATTATTATAGACCCCCCAGTGACAAGGGCTTGCTCTTGCTAGTTTTTTCACTTCTAGCTTTAAAAGTTGCTGCTGGGGACAGCTAAATGTGAGTTGAATATATCTGGTTTAGATTTATATTTTAAAGAAGAGTGAGATGCAGGGCATGGAAAAAGTCAACGACGACTTCTACATTGATCGGTCGAAGTCGTTGGGTAAGGGTAACTATGGAGTCGTCTACAAGGGCTACCACCTTAGTTAAAACAGAATCATTGCCATCAAGTTCATGGAGAAGAAAATGTTAGAGAAGATTCCAGAACACGAAAGATAAATCACAGTTATGGCCGAACTCGCCAAGGTCACCCACCCCAACATCATGGGCTACTATGGATACAAAAAAGACGAATCAGGACTATACTTCTTCGTTGAGTTCTGCTCAGGAGGATCCCTCAAGCAGCTCATCGGCAAAAAAATGTCAGAGCTCAAGGTCATTACCCTCGTCAGACAGCTCCTGGACGCCATGAGCTACATCAACAAGCTCAGTAAATCCTCCTCTATGTAGACAAGCTCCATCGCGATCTCAAGCCCGATAACATTCTTCTGGACGAAAATGAAGAACTCAAGATCGCAGACTTCGGTCTAGCTCGTGATGTGGAAGTAATGATGACCAAGGGAGCCTGTACTCCTCTCTATGCTGCCCCTGAAGTCTTGAAGCTAGAACAGTATGATCAAAAATGTGATGTTTGGAGTGCCGGCTTGATTCTCTATGAAATGCTTATGGGAAAGGAAATGTTCGCTCACGTCAAGACGAAATCCCAACTGCTTCAGGAGATCGAAAAGTTCAAGAGCCCCAACAAACGTATTGACTATCCAAAAGAATTGCACCCTGCTTGGGAAAAAATTACTCTGTCCATGCTCACCTATAACAAAAATGACAGACCCTCCTTCGAAAAGTTGATGTCTGACTTCCAGAAAATTTCTACCGAAATAGAAAAGGATCTGGCAGCAAAGTATGGCTACGAAACAAACGATTTCGATGATGGTCTAAAGATCACTAAGACCCTCAGTCCTTATCAATCTAGGCCCAACCAAGGCAAACAGGATCTCAGCAAGAAGCTGAAAGAGGAACGATCTTTCAACCTCATCAATGACCTTAGAAAATATCTCACCTTCTTCAGAATGAAAAATGATATGCAAACTAAACTGATTCGCTAGTTTACTGCCAACGTCTACGGTTCACTTAAGAACGTCTATAAATACCTCCTCATGTTCCTGTCAACCGCTGCCTACCTGGCCAACCTCAAGGAAAGTCTTCGCCAGATCAAGGAGAATAAAGTACGCACCCCTGAGGGGGAGATCACTGGTGGCAACATCGAACATGCTCACGAAAATTAGTTCAACAAACTTCTGAACGAATACGGAAGCAAGCACGAGAATTCCATAAACAAGTTCAAGCAAGTCCTTGACTCCCAGATCATTGCCAAAATTTTGGGTACCTACATGAGTCGCGACGAATAGAAGAAGATCATTCATGAGTGTGATAACGTGTTGAAACTCATTGAAGAGGCTAAAGGCGGCAAGTTCGTAGGCTTTGAGGAATACCACAAATTATACGTGAAGATCATGAACAAGCCTGAGGTCTTTGTGAAGGAGGCTGAGCTGGACAAGTGGCCCGAGAATGACGTTAAGACTTATGCTCATATTCGCATCATTGGTCATCTGGATCAAGTGATCGTTAACGCCAACTTCAAGAACGATGACTACTTGCGCATGAAGAAGCAGGAGATAGAGAACAAAAGCAAGCGGGACATGATCGAGTTCATCCGTCCCTTCAACAGCAGATGATCAAACATAAATAATTTACAATTCTCATCAACTTATCAGTATAATTATCATCATAGGCGTATCATTCGACTTAAAATGAAACAAAAATAAAGCGAATAGTCACTGTCAAGTCGATTAGCAAAATTTATCAAAGAAATTTATCCTGAAACTGTCAAAAACTACAAAAAACTCCACCAATGTCCAGAAATAGGTAACTAGGAGCACAAGACTTCAGCATACATCCGATAAGTACTGTCAAAAATTGAATAAGTAGACATTGAACCGGTTATCCCTGAGCTTCCTTCGGCCATCATTGCTGCTATCACTCCCAAGAAATACGAAGAAACAATTCTTCTGAGATGCTAATTAGATGCTCTTAACTTCCCTGAGCAATCAGGTCTATCTTTTTCCAGCAACAACGGACTGCACCACGCCTGCGGTCATGACGGTCACATGGCTGCCATGATCTCGACTATTCATATTGTGGCGAGGGAAAGAGCTCATCTGAGGAAGAGAGTATTATTTTGCTTTCAGCCAGGTGAGGAGGGCAAGCGAGGTGCTGAAAAACTATTCAGCAATCACCCAACCCTGACAGAGCCAGTAAACTGCTGTTTTGCTATTCACTTTCACAACGCCATTAAGCCAGGTCAAATAAAAATTGAAGCTGGTCCTGTGACTGCTCTTTCCAACCGCTTCACGATTACCATCCAAGGTCGTTCTGCTCACTGTTTGGCTCCTCAGGCAGGGATAGATGCAAACTACATTGGATGCACTCTGGTTTCTCAATTATATGCGTTGAGTGCTCAAACGATTGCTCCTATGGAGGGAAGCTCTTTGGTGATAGTCAAGGTTGAGGGAGGCTCAAGTGTGGCCAAAGTATCTGACAATTTTACAATTTAAGGTAGCGTTAGAACTTTTTCTGTGAAGTCCTACGACAACCTAAAGGAAAAAATATTAGCTCTTGCCAATGGTCTATGCTTAGCTTCGGGTGCGACAGCATCAGTGCAATTCAATGAAGGTAAACATCATCTTGTTTAGTCAACTATAGGCCAGTCGTCAATGATGCCAACTTAGTAAATTTTCTCCGGAAAAAAATTGAAAAACAGGGCTAAATGGAGATCATACCTGAGCAAAGGTGTTTTGCTGGTTAGGATTTTTGTGAATTTTCAGAGAGAAGACCAAGCTGCTATATAAATATTGGATCAGCCCTTGAAGGCTCAGTTGGTGAAGTATCAGGAGAGAGCAAACACCCGGCTCACTCACCATTTCATAAATTGAACGAGGAGGCATTATTTTGGGCCTTAAAGATGTGGATGTTAGTGGTATTCGACTGCTGATAGAAATCTTCATGATTGTTAATCAGTTGTCTGATAAAGAAAGTATATGAGAATATTATCACTCTAGCTCCCAGCCTTTAATGTCGATATAATCTTTGGCGGTTTTTCCATAGATGTCTCTACTGTAGAGATAGAACTTATCGTCGTTATAGGGAAGGTTTCCCAGCAACAGCTCATACACCTTATCATTGTCGAGTAAAGCAGCATAGCTGAACACATTTCTTTTCTCCTGGTTCGTATAGTAAAAGTTGTCTCCAAACTAACACATCAGCTGAAGAAGTGTCAACTATTCATTCCGGACAGCCCTGAAAACCCGTTTGGTTGAGGATTCAACAACTGCATCATTATCTGCCAAGATGGAGGCCTCGTTCAAATGGCTAACTAGTGGCAACTATACTTATTTTATAGAGCGTAGAATAGAGCTGTGCTGCCTTCGTTGTCCTTGGCGTTGATATCAATGACCTCTTTGCTGAGGAGAAACTCCAAGTATGGGACAGAGTCTAATCCTTGTCTTTTGCTTTTGAAGTACTGATGAAGAAGTGTACCTCCATCAGGAAAGGTGTAGTCATATTTGAGCTAGTTTTAGCAGCAAAGATGTTCCAGACTTGCATTGCTCGACCTTTCTGAAATGAGTTTAGTAATGACGTTATAGAGTGCAATCTATCTGAACCTTTATGATTGATTCATGAAATTTTTCTCCAACATTCGACTGCAACTCACGACGTAGTTTTCCTTCTTCAATGCCTGACGATCCTCAATTTATGTCAGCTCTCCACGAAGATTGGCCGCCATTTGTCTTTTTATTTCTTCGTAGGATAGATCAAGGCTGGCGAGAAAGCACAGCTTGGCGACTGCTGCTTCACAGGTCATGTCACTACCTGGGATCAGGCCTAGCTTGTAAGCCATATCTCCAGTGGCATAAAGGTTGAGGATGACGCTCTGATAGACTTGACTGATGTTGACAATCACATGTCTGTCTTCAGGAGCTTTCTTGGAGTTGTTTTAAAACCACTCATAGTAGGGTCCCTTGATGGGTATGTTTCCTGTTCCGTAAGATTCAACAACTACGTATTTAGTCTTTGGCTCAACTGGGACCCCAAAAGGTGTTAGTTTTAAGACGCCTACTTTTCTTTCAGGGTTGAGGAAGTGAAAAATAGTAGGCTTATCTTTTTTGTATGACTTGATGAGTTCCCAGTTGATTTCGATCTTTAGGTTCATTTTTCCGATGGGGTAGTAGTTGGGGCTGGTGAAGGCCTTGAAGGAAGAAGCTGAAGACTTGGTAGTCCTATTTCCCCTCATTATGTAGTTGTCAAATACCAAAAGGACCTCAGGGATCAGGTAGTGGCCAGCAATTGTGAGGGCGCAGAGGAGATTGTTTAGACCGTCATTGCGAGTTTCACCCATCGGTACTATGATTGGATTGGATATACCTTGAGAACCAGTCAGGATGATGGTCTTTTTGAGGTTTTCAACCATGAAAGATAGGCTGCTGGCGGTGAAGCTCATGGTGTCTGTCCCGTGGGTGATAATGAAGGCGTCATACTCTGAATTTTAATTGTCTTACGTTCGTAATTATCTTTGATGACCTGCAGTATATGATTCGTGACTTCAATGTTCATATTGGTCGAGTCTATCAGGTCGTCGAGCTCGTAAAACTTGTACCAAATCTTACGCTTAAAGATGGTTTAGGGAGTGATGGTAAATCCATCACACCCAATGAAATATGTTTCGCTTTCGTCACTGAAGTAGGGGTAGTTCTATAGGAAAGAACGAAAGGCTCCCTTCCTAGGAGCAAATTTTCCGTTCTCATTTTTAAACATTCCGATGGTGCCACCAGTATGGATGATTAAGACCTGCTTGAGAGGAGCTGTACCTACATGAGAGAGGCTTTACTTTGTGATCCTTGTGTCCGAGGAAACGGCTCTATTTGCTTGCTGCCTTCAGTTGTTCATGATTGTTGAGTTTGCCCACTATCTGGAAGGAATCCTTCTTGCGATAGAGTTTGCTGAAACTACCTGAACTCATCAAAAAAGTAATACTATGGGCGCAGGAAGGAGTATAGAGGGTGATAGAAGTGTTTAAAAAATAATAGCTTGAGTTTTCGAGGTGGTTGGAGTTAGGTCTTTGTCGGCATTTATTAAAGTCGGCAGATAGGCCATACAGTTAATTTTCCTTGTAAAACACAGCCAAATTACATTGCTTATAGTTTTTACTAACAATGGAACAAACATCGACTCTCCTAGCTCTCCCCCGACGAGCCTACAATCTGAAAGTCAACTTCCACGCCAGAGCCTAAAAGACTTGCATCAGCAACTACTTCCCCATCGACCTAGGCCGTAAATACACTCACCTCTATCAGTTTACCTTCGACACTGAACCCGCCATCCCTCAAGACTCGAAGGAGCTACTCTACCAGTGCATCAGATCGATCAAGAAACTGCTGAAGGAGAAGATTGAGGTGACTACCTACTCGGGAAACATGATATGGGGGTTGAAGTAACTATCGATTCCGCTCAATGTCAAAAGCTAGTTCTTTTTTGATTCAACTCCCTACAAGTTTGATGTCATCATCAAGCCAACCAAGACCATCAGCATCGAAGACCATCTCAAGACAGAAAATGGTCGGAAGATGATCTATCAGATCTACAACAACAAAATCAAGCAGGTGCTGAGGGAACTTGACATGGATGAGCTATCAAGAGGCAAATACTTTGACAAGAAGGAAATCATGGTCAAAAGTGTCGGACTGAATGTCATTCGAGGCTTCAAATTCACTCTTGCCTCTCTCAAAAGTGGGCTGTTCCTCCAAATCGACGTCTGCTCCAGGGTATTCAGGTCCAGTAACCTTCTTGAAGAGCTCAGCAGAAATAAATCAAAGGATTTCGCCTCTTCTCTTATTGGAGCTACAGTGATTACATCATATGGAAAGAGGAGAACCTACAAAATTGAAAACATTGACTTTGATATGAGTCCAGATTCAAAATTCTTCCATGACAAGAGGGAAGGTCAAGTCTCCTATGCTGAGTACTATGAATAATGCTATGGTCTGAAGGTCAGCACCAGGAAACAGCCATTGGTCCATACTACCATTAGAGAAGAAAAAAGATTGAACAAAGAAGGGTAACTTGAGAAGACAGAGGTCAAGGGATACCTCATCCCTGAGTTCATCTCTTTGACAGGAATGAGTGATGAGCAAAGAGCGGACTACAACACCATGAGAGAGATTGCTCCCTATACCAAACTCAAACCTGAAGAAAGAATGGGCCAAACATCAAAGATCATCGATGTCCTCAATCAGAATGATAACATCAACCTTGAGCAAGCCAAGAAAATCAAAGCCTATCAGCTGAATCAACCCTATGTGAAGACCGAAGGTAACAACATTGTCAAGAATCATGGAGATGGCTCAATGAACATCCGAGACAAGCTCAGAAACACAATTCACTTCAAGGACTGGGTCATTGTCTATTCTTGCGGAAAAAACCCAAAATATGACGATCAAGATGCTGACGGACTTGTCACTTTGCTGTCCAAAGCAAGCTCTGCTTACGGAGTGAAGTTTGATGAGCCTGGGTTCATCACTTGCGATTCGAAATGCCATGATTGGAAACAGCAGTTGGGATCAGATATCGAGAAAAATGGAAAGCCTCAGATAGTCGTTTTGTTCTTCAGCCCTTACGAAGACAAGTTCTATGGAGAAATGAAGAGATTCATCACTTGCGAGTTAAAGATTCCTTGTCAGGTCATAAGAAAGAAGACAGTGTTGAAGGGCAAGAACCCAATGTCTGCCGCTTCGAAGATAGTGGTCCAGATGAATCAGAAGGTCGGTGGTACAGCCTGGGAGATCATTCCTCAGGAAGGGGCGTACACCTCCAGACACAGAACTATGTACGGCTCCTTCGCTATCTCGAAAGGTAAGAAAGGGTTCACATTGGCCTTTACTGGCACAATCAACAATGAGTTCACCAAGGTCTTCAACTACTGCAAAACTGGCTACAAGAACAAAGAGACCATTCCTCAAGCCGACTTCGAAACTATGCTGGTAAACTGGGCAAAGAATTACGTAGGATTTAACAAGAAAGGACCAGAGCTGATCATGATCTTCAGAGAAGGCCTCAGCACTCAGCAAATCCAGAGGCAAGTCAAAGACGAAATTGGAGCCTTGAATAATGTGATCAAAAAGATTGGACAAAAGACAGGAAAGGAAAACTACAACCCTGAAATCGTTTATACGATTGTCAACACCAAGATCAACACAAGGATCTTCGACATCCCTGAAGGAAGCACCCACTCAAACAAATTCCAGCCCAGAGTTAACAACCCTCAATCAGGAACCTGCGTCCTCGACGAACTCTCAATTGACCAGATGTATGATTACCATCTCGCAGCTCAGAAAGTAACCGAGGGAACCTGCACTCCTACCCACTATATCGTGGCTCACAACTCCAGCCACATTCCCCAAGAAGAGTTGGCCCAGTTCACATACGAACAATGCTTCAATTACTACAACTGGTCGGGAGCAGTAAAAGTCCCCGCCACCCTCCAGTGCGCAAACAAGCTTGCCAAGCTTGTGGGAGAGTCAATCCAGAACGATGTGACAAGTGGAGAAGTCCTCAATAGCTTCTACTTCCTGTGAACTACCTGATCCATCCTCTCAATAACATTTATTACTTCCTATCACGCCATTATCATTCCTATCATTAACCTTGATATAGCAGCGTATAATGTTTCCATATGAGTCAGTATAGTAATTCTCATGGAAAATAATAAATCGATGCAGCAAAAATCGAAAAAACTGCCTGCGCTTCAGTCCCATAAAACCAAAAGCACTCTCCAAAAAGACAAACTAAAAATAGAAGACCTTTTCCGGGAAAATGCTAAAAATCGACTGACGCACAAGGATTATCGTCATGACTCGGAATACTCACAAATCAAAGCCAGTAATTTCATCTCGCGATTAGAGACTATTGAATCGCCTGATCTCATATACGCAGTGACTGACCACCTCTCCCCTTTCCTTCGCTCCCAGAACAAATAAAATAAATGCGACCCAAGCTAGTCAGAATAAGCTCGAAGACCTCAGAATCAATTTTAAACCCACAGCATCAAAGAGGAAAGACAGTAAGCATTGAATCTAGCAAAATGGATTGATGAGAAATTGTAAATGTTCAAAGAAAAGAAGAGCATCACATTCATGGACATAATAGATTACAAGCAGACAATTTTGAACTATGCCTTGGGGCGCATCATTGACTCCTTGACGAAGAAGTGCAAAGAAGAAGGACAGCTTTTGTCACTAATCTGGAACAATACTTTCACCATGTTCGAGGGGGTTTTCAGAATATTAGCAACTGCAAACCAAGGAAAAGACCAACAAAAAATAACTGATGAGAAGGAACTTCATTAAATTTATTAAACGAACCACAACTTTCTGAGAGAATAAAATTTTGTCCTGCGGAAGTAAAATGAGGATATTTTCGGAAAAATGAAAAATGTGATCACTTGGAACAAGCGTCTTAGAAAAGATCGGAAAAGGTTGTTTACCTAGAACAGGGTGCTTAACTATCGGAATCACACCTACCACCAAGCTTTGGAGCAGACAGTCTAAATGCTGCTGAGAACAGTTCCCTAACCAGCCACCATAATCACTGCTAAAAAGATAACAGCAAAGTTGGCGAAGTAAAAAGGACGTAAAAAAAAATTTATGCATAAGTAGTCCGATTAATAATTTTCACAGTCAGTCAAAACTTTTGTTTACAACTGGCTCAATAGAAACAGTTGTCTCAATGAGGACATTGTTACTTTTCTCAATGAGACGTCATTCAACAAGGAAGACAGATTCATGCTCGAAGACATCGATGACTTCAATGAAATCAGGAATGTAAATATTTATGACTTCTTCAAACTGTTTGATGTCGGTGTTCAGGTGAATCCAGAGTTCGCTGCAATTGGCTGCCAGAGCGAGCAGCTTACAGTGATGTCAACTGAAACAATGACCAAAGTATGCTATACGGTCGATCATTCTTGCCAAACCGCTAGTAACAGGAAAGACGAGGAGGAAGACGTCATAGTTTTGAAAAAAGTAAATCCTCCTTCCAAGAAGCAGAACCCTCAGAAAAACTATTCGCGGGATAAGAGTAGCAGAAAGCACATCACTGTCGATATTGGGAGTAGCAAGAGCATCAAAAATTACAAGAAAACAAGCACATATTATGATGATGAGAAGGGAAAAAGAATATCGAGCAAGTCATATTTGAAGAATTTCAAAGGTCATACACCCTTGCCCATGCCCATGAACAAAGATGATGTATCCTCTGTCAACAGATCAATCCACAGAAGAATGGATAATGTTTCAGTCGGCTTCAAAGATAATGTTATTACAGGCAACGAAGATGACAATTGCTCTATCTCCGACCTGTAGGACAATGGCACACACACAAAAGGACCCACTACCACTCGTCATCTCATCACTAACAACTCTTTCATCAGTCGGCTTAGGTCGATGAAGGAAATATCCGACTACGTGGAGTCGAACACAAGATTTGGAAACGAATAAAAGCCTTATCGGAGAAAAAATAAAAAGACTTCTGTTGCATATTTGTCTGATGGGCTTCAATTAAAAGCATTTGGAAAGCTCAATCTGAAAAAGAAATTCAACGAAAGCTATCCGGAAAATAGAAAAATCATGGAAAATAATAGGTAAGATTTTTGCGATCAGATTATCATGAGAAGATCATTTTATGGCAAAAAGAAAGTAGAGTTTGCCAATTTCCAGGAAGCTGAATAAGCCACTGTCGAGACAAAAGAGTTTCTCAGAGGGAAATTGGTTAGACCGAAGGCTTTCTTTGAGCATTCCAACTACATCTGCAGCGATATTGAAAAGCTGACTAAGAAGATATCCGGGCCTTCAAATATTGCAAAGACAAAAACCCTTTTAAATTCACAGATAGTGTTCGGAACGATAACTAACTCAATCTAAAAGATAGCTCGTATTCCTCCAACTAGCAAAGTATTTGTCAATAGTTCTCTCGCGAATATAACAAAGTATATTGAAGGTCTACTCCCCGATTACATCAAGCAGATAAAGAAGGAGAAGGATGAACTCACTATGGATTACGAAAAGGCCCTCTATCCCCTCAATATTCTACTCATGGAGCAAATGACATTCAAGTATGGGCTTAAGGGAATTGCCTAAAAAAAAATAAAAAACTTCATCTAAAAGGTTCTCACATTTTCCCCGATTTCGGAGAAGGTAGGGCTTTTCAGCTTATTGCTCGGCCTGGAGGACCCTGAAGTTGGATCAGACGAGCTATTGGTTTATGTGAAGTGCCTTGTTTATTTCGACTGCAAGAAGGCTTTCCGAGACACAATAGTAACTGATAGTACAAACGTTGACGTAGAGGTCGTCAGGTAGAATTTGAGGAAAGTACTTGAATACTTTTTTGATCATGAGTATATTAACCTGGTGGAGCTCAAACTTGAGATATACTTCAAGCAGACAGCCCCGTACTCGACAGTTGAGGGTATTACTATAATCATCATCAAGGAGCTTCTCAAGCGAAAAAAGTAACTGAAAGAAAAATATACCACCATCTATCAGCTATGTGCCTTCGGAGATAACTTCTTCACTAATCTCTATAAAATCATCAAAGTCATAGCGAATTATAGACGTCTGGCTCAGAAAGATCTTGAGCAAAATTACCCCTATCATTTAAAACAAGCACAAGAGAATAATTAAAATCTGCAAGCCTTGCAAAAAATTAATAAAAACAGAGGCTACAAGCGGCAAAAGTTGCAACAGGAAAGAGTCCTCACAAATTAGAACACGAGCTATGACATCAATAATATCAGCCGTATGATTGCAGAGTTGCTTAAACGTTCTGATGTTATCGATGAGGAATTCGGAAAGTCTATTACCTGTGAAAGATTCATCACAGCAGCGGCTATCTATGGAATCCCCACCTTCCATCAGCTTTAAATGATTTTGAACTACTTCAGAAGTCAGCTAGAAATCCTAAGGCACATCGACCCCATTTACGAGTCTATCAACCCGAAGTAGCAAAAGGGAGTTGACAAACTAGCCAAAACCTGGATGAAAGAATTGCCAGAAAAGAGTGAAGAAGCAGTGGTGAATCTTTGGAGCATGTCAAGGATGTACTCATAGAAGATTGAGGATGAGATAACCTTGGTGATGGGAAAGGTGGGCACTCTCGGCCTATACATTGAGAGTAGCATGCTTAATATAGAGGCTCTCAAGTGATTTACTCTTAATAACATAATTTAATTTAGTATTTTTGTATTGCTCAGATCACGCCATAATTCCTTTTTGTTAGCGAAAAGTTAAGTGCTGTTTGTTTATAATATTTGAATGGTAAAATATATATAAAACTACGTTCTGTACGAGCAGATCGGCTCTGGGGTCTATGGTAAGGTGTATCGGGCGATCAACAACACCGACAAAAAGGAATATGCTATTAAGGTGATACCCATCAATAAGTTCAAGGAAAATAAGAAGTTAGAAGAATGTACAGTCAACTAAATCAACATTCTATCGAACATAGAGGCACATGCCAACATCATCAAGTACTATGACATGCTCAAAACATCAAATAACTTCTACTTTATCTATTAGTACTGCAACGGTGGGACTCTTGAAGGGTTGCTCTCAAAACAGGGAAAACTTTCGGAATAAAATGCTCTCCTCATCTTCAAGCAACTGTTGGAAGCCTTCCAGGTGCTTAACAAGTACAACATCATGCACAGAGACATGAAGCCAGACAACATATTTTTCCATAACGGCATTATTAAGCTGGGAGACTTCGGCTTCTGCAAAAATCTAAACTCTGCTAACGAAATGACCAAAACTATGCTGGGATCACCCATCTACATGGCACCAGAGGTCCTCAAAGGAGAGATTTACTCCAACAAGGCAGATATCTGGTCCCTGGGAGTTGTCCTCTATGAGATGCTATTCGGAATGTGCCCCTTTCAATCAAACTCTATCGCAAATCTCATCGAGGTCCTTAACAACAAAGAACTGCAATTTCCTGGGCAGGTGTCTCCATTCTTGAAAACTCTTATCTCCCGAATGTTAACCAAAGATTCTATTCGCAGAATCAGTTGGATGGAGCTGTTCCAGATCAAAATAAACTCACTGGGTGAGGTCGAGGCATAAAAAATAACAAACAAGATCAATAGCATCCATGAGGCCAAAATTCTGGATGAGGTGAACATCAGCCAGTCCAACAAAATGATTGGGAAGCTAGAGTCAATGGGAGCTGTGGACGAACCGCCGCAGTCAAGAGACTTCAAGAAAAATAGGAACACGAGCACCAACAGTCACAATGGACCTCTTACCATCAACATTCCCAGTTACAATTCCCCCAATCCCAACCAAATGATAAACTCTCCAACAATGCCCAACAAAAACCACCTGTCTCCTCCTAACATTCCCAGTAGCACAAAAAGCAACGGGCAACCTTCGACAGAGCCAGTCACACCAAAATCTCCCAGTAACTTCAGAACAAGTTAAGACCACAAGCTCATCATTCAAGGAGTCCAACTAGCCATGGAGCTGATTGAGAGCAAGATTCCCAACCATATGGGATATGCTCATCTGCTCCTCACTCGCACTCTTGCCCTCATATCCGAAATGGGCAACAGGATTTCTAGGAGAGAAATAGCCTAACTTTTGGAGAAAGAGACTAAGGAAATTGAGGCTGAGAGGGACATGATCAATTCCAAGATGTTTGCTTACGAGCTGAAGGGCCTAGAGGATTGGAAAAAATACCTGAGAGGAAAATTTTTCTAATAGGACAACACAATCATGTACTGGTTCAAGCTGGTCACCTACCTCAATGGCTCTTTCGGTAGCTACAACCTGAATCAAATTTCACCCGCATAAGTTGTCAAAATGATCCTCTACTGACCTTATATACATCGTCATATTTTAATAGACCGGAAAGAAAAAATAAATCTTCAGCTCTTGGAGCTCTATAGTTGATACTTCAGCTTGAACCTTCTCTTGACCTCTTCAGTCGGCAATGGTTTTAGCCTTTCCATTGCTATTCTTACGACTTTTCTTCGCTCAGGGTTAAACGGCTCGATCTATTCATCGAACATTTTTTTCTTGTCAAGCGTGGGTAATTTAACCTCATCTCTTCTCATTTTGTGGTTGATTATTGTTGCGCTGGGCAACTTGAATATGCTGGCTACTTAAACTGTTGATACTTTTGATTGCCATAGTAGTCATGACTTCGAATATTTTTTTCCTTTTTCTTGGCCTCAGTCAGACTCCGAGTCACCTCGGTTTCCTGATTGCGAATGCTACTTTTCACTAAACTAGCCTTAAGGTCGTACTTTGAATCTACTCCCTCTTAAGGCCATTCCTCGCCGAAAGGTCTGAGTGTATGCAGCATTTACTATATTTGAGGATTCTCTCGACGTTTATTGGCTTTTCGATTAACTTTGGACCGTCTGCTGGGCGTATCTTTGGCTGCAAAGAGTCCTGGCTAGTCTTCTACTGTGATTGAGGAAGTGACTTTCATGCCAATAAAACTTATATTATCGAACAACTTAATAATCTTAACAGTGCTATAATTTGTATGCCCCTTACATTCTCTTGACAATTTTAAAAAAGAAACATTTCTATATGCTAGTTGAAAAAGACTAGCGCCTGGATTGAAAATTTCAACCACAAAAATGAAACCAATGACTGATCAGGAAATCGGAAATCTGACGAACTATATCCACAATGAAGCTGTCATCAAAATACTCCAAAGGAAGGGAGTTCACTATCTGTTTCCAATCCAATATCGGGCATACAAAGATATTCTAATGGGAAGAGATATGATGGGGAGAGATCAAACTGGATCCGGAAAAACTTTAGCCTATGTTTTACCCATGCTCAACAGGTTCAGGCAGCAAGGAGTTTTGGGACAGAACAATCCCAATCCCAGATTTGTGGTCATTCTACCAACCCGAGAGCTTGCTCTTCAGGTGGAAGAAGAAATAAACTCCCTCAAGGTTTATGAAAATGAGTACAAAGTGGGACTGCTGATTGGGCAAACTCCTTTCAGATAGCAATTCAGAATGTTGGAAATAGGCCTAGATATCATAGTGGCTACCCCAGGACGTCTTCTGGATCACATGGGCAAGAACAGCATAAAGTTATAAGAAATGCAGATGTTTTGCCTGGACGAGGCTGACGAAATGCTTGACATGGGATTCCAAGGCGACATAAAAAAAATCTTGGCCTTTATACGAACCGAGAGAGAAAGAAAATTTCAAAGATAGAACAGACTATCGGAATATCACAACATCCAGATCTTGATGTTCTCGGCCACCTTTTCCCCATAAATTCGGAAAATTGCTTAACAATTCTTCAATGGAAAGTATGCTCGCATCGACCTCCTTGAAGGAAAACCCTTGAAGGTTCCCTCGGGAATTAACCACATAGCAATTGAGTACTACCAGCCAAGAAACCCAGCAGATTTCAGTAAGTTTATTGCTCAACTCATCAAAGTCTTCGCAGGACAAAATGGAAGCATCATGATATTCTGTGAGAAAAAATCCTAAGCTGACGAGTTTTACTACAGCTTGCGAATCGGGCAGGTTAAAGGGATTATCCATGGTGACATTCCACAGCTTGACAGATCAAAGACATTCAGAGGTTTCAAAACAGGGTCAATCAAATGTCTGATTTCAACCAATGTATCGGCAAGAGGTCTTGATTTTCCTAGTGTTGATCTGGTTATCCAGCTGGAGCCTCCAAAAAAGCCAGATCACTATGTCCACCGGTGTGGAAGAACAGGAAGAGCTGGAAGAAAGGGAACCAGCATAACACTGTGGACACAAAAAGATGCATGGAAAATGAGTCAAATTCGAGGCTAGGCAAGGATAAACTTCGATTAATTAGATGCAAATGATGTTTGGAATTATGGACCTATGGAACAGGAAGGGCACTCTTCCAAGCCTAAGTATGTTGAAAAAGTTAGCCAACCCCTACTTTAAGAAAATTTAGGGAATAATTGGATTTTAGATTTGGCTCTTAATGAACCATAACTCGGGGTCTTTGAGTAAATGAAATAAGAATCTGCAATTAATCAAGAAGAAAGATAAAATCATGCAGGATAAAATATCCAAAAGAATGGCCTTGTATAGGGTGAAGCTAAAAAAGAAGAAGCAATTTAAAAGTATAAAAATTAATAAACCTAGTAGAATGGCAGTGGAAAGGAGCCCCTCCATGAAAATCAAACAGTTGGCTAAAGAGTCCAAGCATAATCTGATGACAAAGAGGTTGCATAATAATCAAGTTTACTCATTGATGAAGCCCTCAAGAATAGTCTTGTGAAACGTCTGAAATAGCTGGATTACGCCTCTGTTTAAAAGTACAAGAATATTGCAAAGAAAATCAAGTGCGAACTGGGAGAGGAGTGTGTTGCATACTTTGTTGCGTATTTAGTGAATAAGTAGCAACTTACATGATATTTTGTGATTGAATAAAGAAATAATTTTGAACAATCAGTCATATTTTTACTTTCAGAACCTTATAATCGTCGAGAAGCAGAAGCTCCTATCTTTTGAAATAGTGGTCATGCTCCTTGCCTCTGATGCCATTCTTCTTTAAGGTCTCGCTAATCTACCACAGCTTCCTCATCTTCTCTATCTTCTCGTCTCGCTTCGAAACTCGGTCCATCAGCATTGGTTGCTTTCGAGCCCGATCAATAATCTCGTTCTTTCGAGCCTTGTAAGATGCCATCTATTCTGCGTTCTTTTATCTGTTTTTATCAGCAATCTCCTTCTATTTATTTTATTTCTCCCTCTTGGCTGCATCCTGAACCCGTCTCTTCAATTACTCATCAATTTTAGAGCGCTCTTCTTCCTCCTTCTTCCTCTTTGCTTACTGCTTCCTCTTTTATTCAATCTATTGCCTCCTCTTTTCAACTTGTTGGGTGAATTTGGCAGTCGATTGAGCAAATATATCGACATTGGATCTAGATATATTGAAAGATACTTTGTAGAGGGTGGCACACCGTGTTTCGACTTTTTTGGTGATTAAACAAGAGATTTTTATTGTTTGACCTTCGAAATATTAGCTTTTGAAGTTGAACAAAATCTGAATTCCTTAACTTGAGTGGCTTTGTTCTCTTTTCTCTTTCTCTCCATGGCCTATTCAAAATTCTTGTGGAGTTTATCAAAATCAGGAGGATCTCTCACTTTTATGACACTTTGAGTTTGGCGACCTTTGTTCTCAGGAGAAACAGCCTTTTTAGCCTCTTTCTGGAGAAAGTCCTTCTCCATTCGAGGTGGCAACTTAGCCTTTGTGAGGTTTTACTGAGCTGCTTTAGCGATTCGTTATTTTCGAACGATTTATTCTTCCTTTTTTCTAGCTAATAAATCTACTGAACAATACCAAGGGATTGGCTTTGCCTTGAACATAAAGTCCTATCTTTATTGCTTGGTTTTTCGATTTGCCTTTCGATTCTCAAAGCTGAATGGTCTTTCATTTGCAAGGGTCATTATCATGCTACTCCTTTTCCGATCCTCGTTTTTCTTCTGCTGTTAGGCCATCATCTTCGAATACAGACCTATTTCAGCGACTTTTGCAGGCACGGGCTCAGCTTTGAACTGTTGCTTTTACGGAATACTCTGAATTATTTTCTGTTGCGATATTGAAAGCTGCCTTTACTTTTACCTCTGCTCAAAGGAAAACGGTTGAGGGATGGTCACCTTGAGAATGCCTCCAATTTCTTAATCATGATATTTAATCTTCGAATCAGGCTAAAGGAAGGATTTTGATGTTTCTTTAAATCTCTTAAACTATTTTTGACTTTTGCGACCCTGAGGAGATAATTGTTGAAGCTGAGAATTGTTGTACATTTAAGGGTCAGAATCATAGCCATCTGGAGCTTCCCCTTTCGGAAATAGTTCATTTTCAACAAAACTCACTTTTGTTGGAGAAAATGTTTTGTCTTGTTTATTTCTCCTTTCATTCTCACACTCCTCGATGGGCTTTCCTCTTTCTGAAAAATATTATAGAAATTATTTGGGATTGACATATTTGAGTCCTCTTTCTTTGATTCTGGCAAGGACATCTTCAAAGGTTTATGAAATAGTATCATTATCGCTTCCGCTCGGTTTCAAGAATGTATACTTCTCAACTTCGTACTACCTGTGCATTTTTATTTAAGCAATTAGCTAGTTTGTGTTAAACATTTCCTCTCCTTTATCGAGCTTCTTGAAACTTTGGCCTATTATGTCGGATACTGTATCAGGAAGATTGGATAGGCCGAATTTTGCTTAATTTCTCAGAGACTCCACCAAAACTATCAGGTCATACTTTCCTCTTTGACTGTGACCTGATTGAAAGTATTGGATGAACTGATTCCAAGATATATATTCATTTACTTTCCTTTGATCTTCACTGCACAAAAGGGTTTCTATTTATATTCTCTCGAAAATTCTTCTGAGGCTGACATGCCGATTGTACTCTGGCTCAAAAACAGCAGGAGCGTTCAGGTTTTTCTTGACCAAGGGTTCAGAAGTCAACCTGCCAATGAAAGGAACTCTTTTTATGATCAAGTCATTGTGGCGATCCATGGCTCTGAAGGTGTCCTAAAATAGTTGCATCAAATCTTTAGAGAGCATACATCCGTTAGGGACCTCTTCAAACTATTGCTCTGCCTTCAATTTTTTTGCCTCGTCGGTCTTTCCAATAGTATTAAACACCCACATCAATCCTTCGTTCACAGTAAATAGATTGCTATCTTTGCAAGATTGGCGCATGACACTTTCGGATACTTCTTCTGGAGTTGTATTCAATACTTTTAGGATTTTCGGGTGGTTGTTCATGTATTAAATGAAGGCAATTTTTTCAATTTGAGTGTTTTTATCAGTTTTGCCAACAACATCTCTGAATATCTTTTTAACCAACTGCTCTTCATAACAACGTTCTTTGGAATCACTTCTGCTTTTATTTAGCTGAGAAAAACCACTTTATTTAAATTGGCTGGCCACTGATTGCTGGAGATGTATTTTTGATTACTACTGCTCTTCTTTTATTTTTTTCTTGTTTGACAGATAATTTTTGAACTCAGACACAAAGGCTTTCTATGTTTCCTTCACAACATTAATTTCATAAGGTCTCTACTCGACTTCATTTCTTTCTTCATCAAACTCAACTTTAGTAGTTTTTGGTCGATCCCATATATTTTGCCTTTAACTGGATCTTTTGTACTTTTTACTGTTGTAGTTGTTGTCTCCATCTGCTCCTTTTTTTTTATCGGCTATCTTTCTCATTTATTATTCTTGAATTTCGATGGCTTTCTTTTAGAGCTCTCTTTTGAAATCATAAACTGGTTCTTGAGGAGCTCCTAGCCCTTCGAGGTTGTTGTTTTAGACATACTTATTGAAAAGCTATCCAGAACCATACTTGTTTTAAAAGTACAATCTTGAAAGTTAATAATTTCTCTGTCTGGCAGCATAGAGTTGAGCCTCTACATTTTCTAGGTTTGGTTGTTAGAGGGAAGAGTGGTAATGTTGAGCAGTCTGCTGTCGTTCAGGAACCTAACTGATATTATAGAAATTCATCAATAAAATAATTATGAGTCAGCTTCTCTGAAAGGAACACCATGGCTAGTTGTAGGGCGCATCTGAGCTCAGACTCAAATTTGGAGGGGATATATAATATCAGGCGACTGTTTAAGTAGTAAATCTAATTATACTGGCTTGTTATAAATTTGCTAAGAAGAGCGGCAATGCCTAGAAGAAGACCTGAAGACCATCAGCTCAATTCAGATGATGAAGCTGAGGAAGTACACGAAGAAGTTGAGCACTAAAACAATGATCCTATTGAAAACAGCGAAGAATAAGGCGAGGACCTACTTGAGGAGCCCGAAAGAGATTATCAAGCCATTGAAGTACTTCATTTTCTACGAAGGAACTCGACCGCTATGAAGCTGAAGGAATCGATGATTAGGCTGTCGAGGATGACCCTGAAGCACGAAGACGGGCTGAGAAAGAGCTGGAGAATAGGGAAAGGGAGTAGATAATGATGGGATCAGTGGAAGACTATATGGAGGAAGATCAACTGTCAGGAGAGCTCCATTCAAGAGGGCAACGACAAGCCTACTACTTTGACGGATAGGAGGAGGAAATTGACGAAAGGCGATTTTTGGATGTTGAGGAGGTAAAAGGCAAATTACCTCAATGGATTCGAGAAGATGAAACTCTCAAGTATATCAAGATCAAATTCACCAAATTCTTGAATCACTTCAAAGGGGACACCAACTTTCCCATTTATGGCACAAAGATCAGAGAGATGTGCATTTCTAACCACCAATCTATTGAGATTAACTACAACCACCTGAAATAGGCTTTGCCTACGATTGCTATGTGGGTCGGCCTGGAGCCTTCTCTGATCCTTCCCGAGCTCAACATGATAGCCTACTCAATAGCCTGTAAACATTATGCCTCCTACAAGTCCATGTTTCCGTAAGTTTTTATCAAAATCACTTCCCTTCCAATCTTGGACCACATCAGGGACCTTCGCTACACTCATCTGGGAAAACTCATTAAAGGTAAGCATTTTAATATTCAGTTCATGGAGTGGTGACAATTCGAAGTGAAATATTTAACCAGCTCAAAAAAGTCATATATCGTTGTTCCAAGTGCGGTTTTCTTAAAGGCCCATTTTACATCAATAATATCGCAGGAGTCAAGCTAGGAAGCTGCAACTCCTGCCAATCAACTGGGCCTTTTCCTATCGACAAGCAAAAGACCATATATCGAAACTATCAGAAGATCATCCTGCAGGAGTCTCCAGGAGAAGTGCTACCAGGAAGAATTCCCAGAAGCAAAGAAGTCATTCTGTTTGGAGACAACATCGACAAAGCTAGACCTGGGGAGGAGATATAAATAACAGGAATATACAGCAATCGATACTAGTTCAGCCTCAACATTCGACAAGGCTTTCCTCTCTTTTCAACCTTGATTGAGGCCAACTGCATTACCAAGCTCTTACACTCCGATGGTTTGGTAGTCGATGAGCTTGACGAACAACAATACATAGAGTATTCAAAAAAGCCTGACCTCGATGAGATGATCTACAGCTCAATAGCTCCTGCCATCTACGGGCATTACGGCGTTAAAAGAGCACTTACTTTGGCCATGTTCGGAGGTGTCTAAAGGGTTGTGGAAGGCACTCACAGAATCAGAGGCGACATTAATGTGCTTCTGCTAGGAGACCCAGGAATCGCAAAGTCACAATTTTTAAAAAGCATCCAGAAGACTTTCCATCGTAGTGTTTACACAACCGGCAAGGGAGCTTCAGCAGTTGGCCTGACAGCCAGTGTGAAGAGGGATCATGCTACAAATGAATGGAAGCTTGAGGCAGGAGCGTTGGTATTAGCTGACAAAGGAATATGCCTGATTGATGAATTTGACAAAATGAGTTAGCATGACAGGACTTCAATTCACGAGGCAATGTAACAGCAGTCAATATCTATCTCCAAGGCAGGTATAGTTACAACTTTGAGGGCAAGGTGTTCCGTAATTGCAGCTGCCAACCCTCTCAACGGAAGATACAACTCTTCCTTATCCTTTAGCGAAAACATAGACCTGTCCGAACCTATCCTTTCCCGTTTCGATATTCTGAATGTCATCAAGGACGAAAGCAACTCAGATCTGGACTATCATCTTAGCACTTTCGTTATCAATTCTCACATTAAAAATCATCCCTACCATGAAAAATATGTGATTCCTGAAAATTACCTGACTGAAAGCTTCCCCAAAAATAAAGAGCTAAGCCCCGATTTTTTGAGTAGATACATCAAGTATGCCCGTGAAAAGATCAGGCCTGAATTGACAGAAAAGAACAGAGAGATGATTCGACAATTCTACGTGCAGCTGAGAGAATAAAGCAAGAGGTCTGGGGGCATGAACATTGCCGTTCGACACATTGAATCAATCATTCGTCTATCAGTGGGTACAAATATCTATATTCAGCTCACGCCAAGATTTACCTAAGAAGTGAAGTGAACAAAGAGGACGTAGAGGTGGGCATCAAGTGTATGCTGGTCGCTTATATCCAGACCCAAAAGCACAGCGTAGCTAAGGCTATGAAAAGGAAATTCAGCGCTTTCCTGATATGATCGTTGACATGTTGAATAAATATATGTTATTAAATTTGAATTTGATTTGCAGTCCCTCTATTGTCAATAAGTTACAAGTTATGAAGTAGAAGAAAAATACCACCGCCAAGCTAACTCCCAGTTAGCTTGTCAAAAAACAACTAACTGGCAATGGCTTCTTCGAAGAGGCCTATCAAAAGCCTCGGATCGTCGAGTTCCTCAACCTTGCCGACTACTCCATCAATACCGAGTCTTATGTCGACATCGACTAACCTCTCTTCGAAGCCATTCCTCCGGTCATCAGCTTCACCGATTATGAGCCCCTCCAAATCAAAGAAAAAGTAAGAAGTTATCCACTTAGGTTTTCAAGCTGAGAAACAAAGATCGTTTTTCAAGAAGAGTCAAGATCATCCAACCTGACTCAAAGCTATTCCAGATCCTCCTGCCAAACGATACAAAAAACAGCAAACTCTAAGCAGGAACAAAGGTCGCAGCAGGTATGGAGACCAAGTTTGTCGTAAGATTCTCTCCTGAAGCAAAAATTGACTACAAGTATTAACTCATCGTGGTAACAGAGAGATAAAAGTTCATCGTTCCCATCCTTGCCATTGGAAAAAGAGCCATGATAGACTTTCCTGATGTTCTTGATTTTGGTCCTTGCCCGGTCAAGTATGTCACTGAAAAGCCTGTGATTATAAGAAATCTTGGGGAAAAGACGACCAAGTGGAATCTAGAGCTTCCTCAAGGATTTTCATCAAACTTCAAAGAAGGAGTCCTCGAGTCAGGTAAGAATCAACAAATTTTGATAAAATTCTACCCGATTGAAGCCAAAATGTACAGGGCGATGGCTAAACTCGAATACGATAAGCTTTCGGCATATGCTGAGCTTCTTGGTCAGGGCCAGCTTTCAAATGTTTATCTGAGCAAAAGTGTTATCAGCATGGAATAAAGCTACATTGGCCTCCAGTCACAACAAACTCTTCATATTGTGAACAAATCAAATGTCAAGGTAACCTTTGAATGGAGAGCCTTTTCCTCAGAGAAAGAAGAAAAACCAAAGAAAGAACTCATTTGCCAGCAACTTGCTGAGGAAGAAGCAGAACAATTGATGCTCCTCAGATAACTGTTTAGCAGCAATGAAAGAAACATGATTGAGGAAAATGAACTCAACGACTCTTCATCAGAATAGGAAACAGACCCTCGATAACTTGCTGAACGGAAGAAAAAAAGAGCGGAGTTAGCTCTTGCTCGGAAATACAAAACAATCAGAAAGGCTATCGAAGATGATCTTTTTCTTTTCCAGGATAATATCTTCAAGATTGAACCCTTGGTTGGATAGATCTGGCCCAACAGCTAAATCACCATCACCGTGACATTTAGCCCGACTCAAGCCAACACCTACGAATGCATTGCTTTTTGCAATATATCTTGTGCTGAGGAGAGACTTCCTCTCAAACTCAAGGGTGAGGGACTGGGACCAAAGGCATACTTGACTCAACAATAGATAAACTTTGGAGATATTTTTGTCAATCAGCCTATCAAGCAGCCCATCCAAATTGAAAACAGAGGATAAATCAAGTGTCACTTTAATCTGGAAAAACCTGAGAGAGCTTTTGCTAAGATGTTTGACTTCTCAGTTGAAGAAAAAACCCTTGAAGTTGGTGAAAGTTGCTCATTTTAAGTGAGGTTCAAAAGCTCAATTCCAGGTTAATTCAAGGAAAAATTCAGATGGCATTTGCAAGGATCTCAGAGAAATCTCGAAATGACTTTTCTTGGTCATGTAATTGCTCCAACTTTTGAGTTTGTTGATCCCAATGATCCTTTGAAGTCAAAGTCCGAAATCAACTTTGGAAAGGTATCCTATGACTTTGAATACAAAGAGGGAATAGTTCTCAAAAACACATCTTCTGTTGAATTCGCATATAACCTGAAAATTCTAAGTGAGAACAAGCTTCTTCAAAACGAATTCAGGATTATTCCTCAAAGTGGTGTGATCCCTGAAAAATCATAAAAGTTGATTGAAATAGAGTTCACTCCTAAGTCTATCAAAAAATACGAAACAGTCATGACGATTGATATTGAAGGTGTTGGAAATGACATGCTTTCAGTACCGATCAAAGCAGATTGTCAAGTTCCTCATGTTGACATCAGTCCTTCTGAAAAGGTCTAATTTACTGAAGCCTGTCTCAACTACCCAGAAACTAGAACAATTATTCTCAAAAATCATTCTGACATCAAGGCAAAATTTGCGATTGTGCCTCAATCCGAAGAAAGCAAGGTGCTTGCAAAGTACACAGTTACTCCTGAACAAGGAGTTATCGACTAGAAAGACGACAAAGAACTTGAAATCACTTTGACCACATGCAAACTTGGAGAAATAACTCTCCCTCTCAACATCAACATCATCGGAACAAACAACAATCAGCCAAATCTTTTGAACATTTGCGCAAATTCTGACGGACCTAAAGTTGTCGTCACTCCTGAATAGCTGGATTTTGGTCAGGTTGAGGTCCTCAAGGATTATATGCTCAAGGTGTCAGTTGTCAACAACTCCAAAATAAAAGCTGAATTTCATGCATTTACAAGGCAAAAAGTGTCAATTTTCAAACCCAAGGTCAAGCATGCTTTTTTAGAGCCAGGAGAAAAGCTAGACTTTGATGTTGTTTGTAATGCTGATGATGCCAGTAAGTTCAATGATATTCTACACTTCGTGGTAAAAGATGGAAAGGACAAGGACATTATTCTCAAAGCTAGAGGAACTGGATCTACAATCTTTTGTGAAGAAAACCTTGAAGCCCTTGACTTTGGTAATATTTACACCTACAAAACGGCTGTCAAATAAATATTTATTCAGAATCGAGGAAGAAAAAGTCAGAAGTTAACGTGGCAAAGAAAAAAAGCCTCAGAGAAGAAAAAAAAATAGGAGGAAAAGTCTGAAGAAGAAGTTGTTTTTTCGATTGATCCTGAAACTGAAACAATTCCTCCTAAGTACGGCAGATACTTCCGGTTTGTTGCTATGAGTCAAAAGAAGGGGAAAATAGCTGAACAATTTTTGCTAATGAGTCAGGTTGGATCTGAAAGAAAAGCTAGTCAACTTTATGCCATGTCAATTTAAGCTGATTTTACGCAACCAAACATCAATTACAGTGAGAAAAAGATGCACTTTAAATATTTCTGGGAGAGAAATGTTCCAATTGTACCTATTGAGAAATAGCTAACTCTCACCAGTGGATCAAATCTTCCTTTAAACTTTAATTTGAAAGTGAATCCTCCATTCGCTGTCAGCGAAGAATCCCATTCTCTCTAGCCTGAGGCTAGCAACAAACTAAAAGTTTCTTTTGACCCTAACTTCAAAATTGATAAAACTTCTGGAGTCATAAATGGCAAAATCAATGTGGTTTACTCTGACCACCCATACAGGGAAACAATCGACTTAGTTGGCTAACTGTGCTTCCCCAACCTTAAAATGTAGGCCTCTATCATCAATTTCGGAGCGATCCTCAACGATACAACCAAAAAGATCACCATGCTCATGAAGAATGTTTCTCTGATGGATGTGACTTATGAGTGGGCCTTTTTAGAAGAGGAAATTATTGGGGAGTAGGAAAAAATGAATATCTCATCAAACTCAATGTTCCCTGGATCAGTTCCCATCAACTAGGTCTTTGATATTTTACCTCTCTCAGGAGTGTTAGAGCCAGGGCAGGTCTAGGAGGTGGAGTTCATATACAACGCTCAAGGTGGTATTCTTTATCGTGCTACTGCAATCTGCCATGTTGAAGGAGGTCCTAACTATGAAGTCAAGCTTGAAGGTGACTCTTCTCTGATTTCTGGCAAAATAAGTGACAAGGAATTAGACTTTGGAGAGCAAAGATTCTGTGAATGGCATAGCAAGTAAATTTTCATTGAGAACA